>Ga0172381_10001001_pt1 | contig 35150 bp, 34 predicted proteins | sample Leawel6488metaG_FD_119754 | JGI IMG/M metagenome (GOLD analysis project Ga0172381, IMG submission 119754) | Leachate microbial communities from a municipal landfill in Southern Ontario, Canada - Leachate well 64-88 metaG | ecosystem: Engineered > Solid waste > Landfill > Unclassified | place... | reverse complement strand
GATTTTATAGAATCAACAACTTTTATAATCGCATCTTTGTCCAACATCAAACACCCCAGCAGACATTGCTCTGCCTCAGTATTCTGCGGAGGTAATTTATCCGGTAAATTATTTGCCATGCATCACTTTTATGCTTAACTTTACCAAAAGCCAAAGGGGAGGTAAAGCCCTTGACAAGACGCATTTAATATGCTATGCTAAAAATATAGGTAAGCATTTTAATTTCGGCTTGTGCGTGGCAAGACTAGCCGAAAAAAACCCTGAAAGAAAGGAATTTGCCATGAAGAAGGTTGACCTGGTTGTCGCCGGTCTTGTCGTTCCGGTGTCGGTGTCCCTCGACAGGAGGGAGCGGAGGGATTACACCCTCCTTTCCCTTGAGAAAGGGCCGAGCGAGGAATCGCTCGTGACGGCCCTGGGCGATCATTGCCTCGCCCAACACGAAGTCATCGGTGGCGCCACCACCACTATCGTCACGGACTTCGGGTCCGAAGGGGAGTTGGCCCTGCACTTGCAGGGCAGATAGATGTTGCGCTAGCACGCAAAAAGCCGATTGGGGTTTCCTACGGGAAATTCTCAACCGGCTTTCTTTTTTTGTTTTAAACTCTTTTTAAAACGGGGCCCTGGTCGGAGTCTTGCACTGTAAAGCCTTGGCGTTCTATTTCATGGCGCAATTCGTCGGATTTTTGCCAGTTTTGTTGTTTGCGGTATTTTTCTCGCTCGTTTGCGAGTTTTTTTATGGCTGGTGGAATTGTGGCCGTGACTTTTTTGAAATTTATTATGTCAAAGATTTTGTTTATTTCTTCAAAGAATTTATAAATTTCTACAGACTCTTTTTTAGAAATTAAATCTTGCTCTAAAAGCTGGTTTGCAATTTTTATAAAATCAAACATTACAGCAAATGCTTTTGGAGTATTGAAGTCGTCATCTAATTCTCTATAAAAACTTTCTTCAAAAGTTTTTATTAATTTCGAATTTCGATTTCCGAATTTCGAATTTACGGTTTTTAATTTGTGCAAAAAATCTTCAATCTTACCGACAGCAGATTTTACCTCAATCATTGCAGATTCAGAGTAATCAACAGGGCTTCTCCATAAATTTTTTACCACAAAATATCTTAAATAATTTGCCGGCAATCTTTTCAGCAAATCTGAAAGCACAATAAAGTTGCCCAAAGACTTTCCCATTTTTTGGCCGTTAACAGTCAAAAATCCTCCGTGCATCCAATATTTTACCAAGGGCGATTTGCCGGAAATTGCTTCCATTTGGCTAACCTCGGCTTCATGGTGAGGAAAAATTAAATCTCTTGCTCCACCGTGTATATCGTATTGCGCGCCAAAAAACTTTTCGGTAATAGCTGTATCTTCAATGTGCCAGCCGGGTCTGCCTTCGCCAAAAGGCGCGGGCCAGCTTGGCTCTGAAGACTCTTGTTTAAATTTCCAAAGGCAGAAGTCGCCTCGGTTTCTTTTTTTGCTGCTGTAATCAATTCTGGTTACAGCATCTTCGGCTCCCAAGGCTGTTCTGCCGGCCAGTTTGCCGTAGTTTTTAAATTTTGAAATGTCGTAATAAACCCCATCGCCCTCTAAGGTGTAGGCATAACCTTTTTCTTGAAGCCGTTTTACTTGGCTGATGATTTCTTTTATATAGCTGGTGGCTCTGGCGTATTTTGAAACGCTGTTTATTCCTAGCTCTTTCATGCTTGATATGCATTCTTTTTCAAAAGCCAAAGCCAAGTCTTTTGGCGCAACGCCTTTTTCTCTAGCGCGGGCAATTATTTTGTCGTCCATATCTGTCACATTTTGTAAATAAAAAACATCATAACCAATATGCCTTAAATATTTTACAAAAGAGTCAAAAATTATATATGTTCTTGCGTGTCCTATGTGCGCATAATCGTAAACAGTAATTCCGCAGACAAATAAGTTAACTTTTTTGCCTTTTAGGGGTTTGAATAGATCTTTTTTGCCGGTAAGTGTGTTATAAATCTTTAGATTGTGTTTCATACTTTTTTAGCTGTTTAGTTATGATTTTATTTTTTATACGCCCCTTTTCGTTTAGTTCTAACATCTTAGCAAAAATGCTTAAAAATGAAAATGGAATTGTCGCCCATAACATATAGATAAAAAATTGTGGCGGGGGAGCCGGCCATGCCAGCAAAATTGCTATGAACACAACAGACATCAAAACCATTTTTGTCTTGCCGAAGATGTTTGATTCAAGATATATTTCTTTTGATTTGTAAAATATAGAAGTCAGCGCATTTATAATTTCCACTAAAAGCAAAATCATAAGAAGCCATTTGTGGATTGAAAATAGGCTATATATGGCAATAGGAAGAATTATAATTCTGTCGGCAGTAGAGTCGAGCATTGCGCCAAACTCTGTTACTCGATTTGTGCCTCGGGCAACCTGGCCATCTATTAAGTCGGTCAATATACCAATACAGAAAAGCGTAACGACCAACGTTTTGTTTTCAAATTTGAAGAAAAACAACATCACAAACAACAGCAATCCAATAAAAACTCTCAACCAGGTTATATGATTTGGCGTAATTTTTCTTGGCCAGTGGGGTCTTATAAACAAATAAAGCGCCTCATTCCTATAATTGTCTATTTTTTCCAAAAAATATTGTAAATCCTCTATAAAGTTTGCCATGCCAGATTGTTAGATAATAATAGCAAATTATTCCATACTTGTTAAGAGCAGTTTCTTTGTGTTAGACTAATTCAATGAGCATCAATAAAAAAGACGTAATTTTTGCCATAATCTGCGGATTAATGGTGTCATGGCTGGCAGTAGATTTTTTTGGTAAAATCGGCCTGATTTTTGTTATAATTTTGCCTATTTTGTCTATTGCCGGTTTGTGGCTTGTTAATGTAATCGGCAAAAAGATACCCTTCGTTGAGCAAATGGGGAGGTTTGTTTTAGTCGGAGCTTTTGCCGATATAATTGATATAAAAGTTTTTCAGCTTTTATTTTGGCTTGCGCCTTTCTCTTTGGTGTTTAAAGCGGTTTCTTTTTTGGTTGCCACGCTTATAAAATATTGGTGGAACAAACACTGGGCATTCGGGGGCGCAGAAAAAACAGAGCCTCAAAAATTTCTTATAGACGGCCAGCTTGCATATTTTTTCATAGTAACATTGGTGGGGCTAGGCTTGAACGTTGTTTCCTTTTATTATTTTGGTAAAATAGAAACCGAACTGTCGCCCGTAATATGGACCGAACTCTGCATCATTCTATCGGCCCTGGTCTCCGCAGTCTGGAATTTTCTCGGCTACAAATTTTTAGTCTTCAAAAAATAATAAATAAAAAATGGCGAATAATTTAGTTTTGTATAGAAAATATAGGCCGCAGTTGTTTTCGGAGGTGGTGGGGCAGGCGCATGTGGTGCAGACGCTGACTAACTCTATAAGGGGGAATAATGTCTCTCATGCTTATTTGTTTTCGGGGCCAAGGGGGTCGGGGAAAACTACGATTGCAAGGTTGTTTGCCAAAGCTATAAATTGCGAGAAGCCTGGGGGTGGGTTTGAGCCGTGCAATGCGTGTTCTTCTTGTTTGGAAATTATGGGGTCAAAGTCAATGGACTTGATTGAAATTGATGCGGCCTCGCATACAGGAGTCGATGATGTAAGGCAATTGATTGAGGGCATTAAATTTGTGCCAGTGAAGTCTAAGTATAAAATATTTATTGTTGACGAATGTCATCAGCTTTCAAAATCTGCGGCAAACGCCTTACTAAAAACCTTGGAAGAACCGCCGGCTCATGCTATATTTTTGCTGGCAACAACCGAGTCGCACAAAATGATTCCGACAATTTTGTCCAGATGTCAGAAATTTGATTTCAAACGCCTGCAAGTGCCGGAAATAATGAAAAAGCTGGAATTTATTTCCAAAAAAGAAAATATAAAGTTTGATGATTCGGCTTTGTCTTTAATTGCTCTAAATTCACGCGGGTCGTTTCGCGATGCAGAATCCCTATTGGACGAATGTATGAGCTTCGCCGGTGAAAAAGGTTTGATAAAAACGCAAGACATAAAAGAATTGCTGGGCATTGTGGAAGTGGGGCAGATTGCACAATTTGTTGACCAACTGGTTGCAAAAAACACGAAAGATGCAATTTTGTATTTAAATTCATTGGCTGACAACGGAGTTGATTTGCAGGAATTTACAAAAACCTTGGTATTTTATTTACGGCAGGCTTTGCTTTTAAAAATAAACCCGGATTTTTTGAGTTTGCAAAATTCCGGATTTTCAGCGCAAGAATTAGAAAAATTAAAAATTCAAAGCGCAACTTTGACTCAAAAAGATTTACAAAACATATTGGAATTGTTTATAGATGCCGAAAACAAAATAAAATATTCAGCAATTTCTCAACTGCCGCTAGAGCTGGCAATTCTTAACGTTACTCATCAGGAAATTTAGCAAAAAACACGATTTTTTTAACAAAACGGCCGAGGGCCGTTTTGTTTTGTTATAATTGACATAGGTTCAAAATAGAGCTATAATCTATGGAGCGTACATTTTATAGTTCAAACGTCGGCACCTCTTTTTGCGATAGGAGCGCAATTATGTGTCGGGGTTCCAGTAAACATGGGGCGGCGCTAAGGGTGCTGGTTGTTGGGGAAAACGACTTTGCGTTGGTGGGGCTGAAAAATTGCTACGTAAGCAAATTTAGGCCTTTCTATGCCAAGTCGTATGATTCTGAGGTGATTCTCGGCGTGTCGAGCGTTGATCAGGCCGAGAGCCTGGTCAAAACGGGATTCAACCCGCACGTTGTCATCGTTTCTAAGGGGTTTCCCGAAACGGAGAGAGAAAAAGTGAATCGCTTGTTGAGAGCAAGCGGTTCACAATTTTCTCCTTTTCTGGTGGGGCTACCCGAGTAGTGCGTATAATCGTTGGCGCGAATTCTCGCGGTCAACGATTTTTTTGTTGACAGTTATCCACATACTTGCATTGCTAAAAAGAGGTATAATAAACAAAATAGCATTTATTATTTATTTTTGATAATAACATGGCAGCTGATCAACAATTAATCGACTATATAAAAAAAGCAAAAGAAGCGGGGCAGTCAGATGACCAGACCCGAGCCTTGTTGTATAAAAACGGCTGGACTGAAGGGGAAGTGGGCGAGGCTTTTTCTTCTATAAAGCAATCTCAACCTCAGGTTCAATCTCAACAACCACAGCAACAAGCGCAACCAGTGGCGCAACCGCAATATCAACCCTTGCAACAGGCACAGCCGGAGACGCAAGTCAAAATCCAAAAGCCTCAGGAGCAAGTTCGTCCGCAGTTCCAACAGCCAAGGGAGCAGTATCAAGTCAAGCCAGCGCGCAACGGCTTGCATCTTGTCTTAAAGCTTTTGGTTGTTTTAATTCTTTTAACTGTTATCGGCGGAGGGGTGTATTATGCAATAACGCAAACTGGCCTGCTTGACAATTTGATTACCAATGTTTCCCAGTCATCAACCGAGACGCCCTCTGTTCCAATAACAGAAAAGGAGCCCGTGACCGAACCAGTAGAGACGCAACAGTTGCAGCAATCAATCATAGCAACTTCAAAAATTTCCAGTATTCTGCAAGATTATGACGTGGCCAAAATTACCGTTGCCGCATTCAATAAGGCGGGAGAAGTTGCTTACTGCGCAGTAAATAAAACTACCGGTAAAATCGACTGTTTTTTGAATGATGTTAAATTAGACAATTCGTATAGCTACAAGCCGTATTGGGTTGGCATAAGCCCAAATGGAAATAGGGTCGTTTTCTTATATTTTGATTCTGTCAAAAAACAATCATTTGTTGTTGAAAATGGCGAAGAGGGCCCGCGATACGATGGAACTATAACCTCGCCAAACTTTTCTGATGACAGCAAGAGTTTTATATTTACGGTAATCAAGCAAGACACTAAAAACTATGCCGTCATTAATGATAAGGTATTTTTGCCCCACGACAAAATATATACCATTCCAAAATTAAGCAATGATGGGAAATATCTGCTTTATGGAGCCAGAGACGGCCAGGATTTATTCTGGGTGGCAGATCCTGTGAAATAAAATAATCTAAAATTATGAAAAATCCAATCCTAAAACTTTCAATAGTCTTGGTTGTTTTAGTCGTTATTAGCGCAACGGGATATGCCTGGCAAACAGGTTTGTTTCAGGATACCAAATCTCTGGAAGTCAAAAACAACGAGAATACAAATACGGTTGTTACAAATTTTGAGCCTCCGGTTTTTGCCCAGTACAATTTAGAAAGTACAAAATATACACCGGCTGTCTCAAGTTATAAAATATCTTTAAGCGAGCTTGCCAACCTTAATAATTTCCAGGAAACCCAGGGAAACTTGTCAGTATCGCAAAAAGCATCTTTGGTAAGCAATAATTTTTTCATTGCAAAAAACAATGATAAATTTTACAACAGCAATGCGGATGCGGAATATGTTGACAGAAATGACGACTGGACAAAAATATATGCAAATATCGGCGGGCCATACGCCACTTGGAGTAGAAAGCCGGAAAATTCTGTCTTTATAACTTCTGATTTTTTAACACACGTATATCACAAATTAATTGACGAAGAGTTCTCTTATATAGAGGAAACAAATTTTTATCCTACGCTTAGCAGTTTAAGCAAATCGTTGCTGGGCCAGTCGGCAAGCGCTTATGTGGCCGCAAGCGACTCACAGCAAAAAAACAGTTATGAGCGATTGTCGGCGTATTTCTTGGTTGCTTCGTCAATTTTGGAAAATGCCACAAACGACTATAACACCCTTAAAAAACAAAATTTTATAGCCGATACAAAATCAGATACAAAAACAGCTGTTTTGGCCATATCAGAGTCGTTGGCGAAAAAGGACAAGGTTTCCGACAGCGCGAAAAATATTGCCAAACAAGAAATAAACTTGATTTTTGATGCAAAGTCGATGGCGCCCTCGCCGTTAATGGGTAAATATCAGCCCGATATGTCGGAAGATTATACGCAGTTTGGCCCAAGAAGCCACTATACAAAAAACGTAATACTTAGAAATTATTTCAGAGCGATGATGTTTTACGGCAGAATGAATTTTTTACTGAAGAGCCCGGAATTAACCCGCGACGCCGCCAACATAACCGAGCTCCTTTCTCCCGACCAATTAAGGCAGTGGGAATCAATTTACCAGCCAACCGCATTTTTTGTGGGCCAGGCCGATGATTTGAGCATTTACGAATACGGCCAAGCAGAAACAAAAGTTGGTTTTCAAAGCTCAAATGCAAGCGCCGAAATAATAAGCAAATTGCAGAATGAACTGCTATCCTACAAAAATCCTCAAATAATGTCGTCTGTTATTACAAGCGAAGAAGTTCTCAATACAACAAAAGAAGATTTGCAAAACACGACAAAAGGGTTCAGGTTTATGGGCCAAAGATTTACGCCCGACGCCTTTGTTTTTTCAACCTTAACCCAAGGCGATGAAAAGCCAGATGCAAAAACCGGTCAAAGACTGCCAAGCATGCCAACAGCTTTAATGGTTTCCACTTTGATGGGAAGCCAGGAGTCCTCGACACTTTTAAATGTTTGGATAAAAAACAACGCAGCAAATTCTGACAAAGTAATAGCAGACAGAATGGCAACTCTGCAAAGTTATTTTGACAAAACAACTCAGCCACAGTGGACGCAAAACATATATTGGTCGTGGCTTTACACAATAAAGTCTCTTTTTGACGCTAAGGATATAACAGGATACCCGATGTTTGTTAAGAATGAGGATTGGAGCAAAAAAACTTTGCAAACATTTTTAGGTTCGTGGACAGAATTAAAGCACGACACTTTGCTTTATGCAAAACAGAGTTATGCCGAAAGGGGAGCCGGGGGAGACGACCTTCCGCCTTTGCCAGTTCCAAAGGGCTACGTTGAGCCAAACGTCAATTTTTTTGACCGCTTAATCGCCCTGGTAAATTTAAGCAAAGACGGCTTGAATAACTTTGGCATAATGCCTGAAATATTTAAATATCGCTACGAAACATTTTTGGACGCGCTTAAATTTTACAGGCAGATAGCTGTTGCCGAATTGCAAAATCAAAAAATAAGCGATGAAGATTTTGAAAAACTAAGATTGAGCGCCGGCAACTTAGACGGCATTTTGCAATCGCCGGATTCCCAAATTCAGCTTGAAAGAAATGCAAGGTCGGCCTTGATTGCTGACGTGCACACCGACGCATTAAAGGAGCAAATACTTTACGAGGCAGACGGGGTTCCTAACTATATATATGTGGCAGTAAAAGATGCCAACGGCACGCGCTTGACCAAAGGCCTTGTTTATTCTTATTATGAGTTTACAAACCCAATCGGCCAAAGATTAACCGACCAAGATTGGCAAGGGTGGAGTTATACAACTACGCCTAGCAGAAAAGTTCAAATGCCATGGTGGAATGCAGAATTGGTAAAATAGCTATTATACCAACATTGATAATTCTAGCCGTTGTTACTCTGATAACAACGGCTGGTGTTTTTTTAGTAGAAAATTATCAGCGAAAAAACACCGTAAAAGAAAGTTCTTTATCGAGCACTTACAACAATAAAGAGCAATACGATGACATATTTTCAAATTTGCAAAAACCTGAAAAAAACGCTAATGCAAGCGCCGGAATAATTTCTCATCATTTTTTGGCGAAACAACTGATTGCCGATTTTTACAACACAATTTCCAGCGATGAAAATGCGATCATTTTTTTAGTTTCGCCTGATCACTTCAACAATTACTTTTCCCCGGAGACAATTGCTTATACTAGCTATTTAAATTGGACTACGCCTTTTGGCCGGTTACAAACGGACAGAGAGGCTATAAGCTCGCTTTCCAAACTATATGGCATTCAAGCCAGCGATTCTATTTTGTCTTTTGAGCACGGAATATACATAGAAGTTCCATTTATCAAAAAATTTTTTCCCAATGCAAAAATTGTGCCTTTGGTATTAAAAAATGATTCCTCGCCCGAAGACTTTTTGGCATTGGGAAAAGAAATTAGAAAAAATAATAAAAAATCAATGTTGATAGTCAGCAGCGATTTTACCCATAATATGCTGGCCGGCCAAGCGCGCTTAAACGACAAAAAAAGCATTGAAGCGCTTGAAGATCTAAGCCTTGATAATATAAATCAGGTTACGAGCGACTGCAAACAATGCCTTGCAACTTTGGCGGGTTTTTTAGACGACAGTTTGGACAGCTTTTCGCTTATTGCCAATAAAAATTCTTTTGATATTTCGTTCGTGGATGAAAATTTGGTTACAAGCTATGTTTCCGGATATTACTCAAAAAAAGAATACGCCAAAATTTTATTTGCGGGAGATTTAATGTTTGACAGGGGAATAAGATATTACGCAGAAAAAAATGGGGGAAACGATTTTATCTTTGAAAAAATAACTCCGCTTCTTTCAGATAACGATTTGGTTGTCGCAAACCTTGAGGGTTCAATTACAAGCAATAAATCGGTTAGCGCGGGAACCGCGCCGGGAAGCGCCAATAATTATTTTCTAACTTTTGACCCAAGCGTTGCCAAAACCCTTTTTGAAAAAAATATCAAACTGGTTGATTTGGGTAACAATCACATCTTGAATTTCGGCAGAGAGGGGTTAAGTGAAACGCAAAAATATTTAGAGCAATCAAATGTAGATTACTTTGGAGCTCCAGGCGGTGCGAGAAGTATTATAGAGAACATAAACGGGCTGAAGATTGGTTTTGTTGCTTACAATGAATTTGCCAGCAGTGATTTGGATGGCGAGCAAGAAGCAACAATTAACGCAATCGAGAAATTAAAATCAGATTCAGATATAGTCATAGTTTTCAGCCATTGGGGAGTGGAATATTATTTAGCGCCGGCTGATTCGCAAAAAGTTTTGGCTCATCAATTTGTTGACGCCGGAGCAGACCTCGTCATAGGCTCGCACCCGCACGTAATAGAACCAATGGAAGAATACGCCGGCAAAAGAATTTATTATTCCCTAGGCAACTTTATTTTTGACCAATATTTCGATGAAACCGTGCGAAACGGCCTCGGCGTAGAAGTAAAAATAAACAAAAAAACCAAACAGCTGGAATTCGTCGAGAGGCATTTTTATTTGCAATCCGGAGGTCAAACCGTTGAAAAAAGCGAACAAAAGTGATATTATTGTTATAAACATTGCGGGATCGTCTAATGGTAGGACACGGCCCTTTGAAGGCTGGTATCTTGGTCCGACTCCAAGTCCCGCAGCTATTGGTTTGACAGGAGGGATTGATTAAACTATACTAATATCAATTAGTGTAGTTTTTGTTTATGAAAAAGAAAATAGATATAACAAACGAGTTTCTCAAAATAATAGCTGACCCAAGCCGGCTTAAAATTTTAATCTTTCTAAAAGACAAACCTCAATGCGTTTGTAAAATTTACCCAATGCTTAAAATTTCCCAAAAATTAGCTTCGCATCACTTATCTCAATTAAGAAAATTAAATTTAGTTAAGCAGGAAAGAGCTGGAAATTTTATGCATTACAGTATAAATAAAAAGGTTCTTAAAAAGTATATGCATATTCTTAATTCAACAATAAAAATATGATAAAAATTTTAGGTATGGGTTGCCCAAGCTGTGCAACATTAGAGAAAAATGTTAAAGAGGCGTTAAAACAGTTAAATAAAACGGACGAGGTTATTAAGATAACCGATATTAAGGAAATTATGGCTTACGGAATAATGAGTGTTCCTGCTTTGGTTGTTGACGAAAAGGTTTTGAGCTATGGCACAGTTTTATCGGTTGACGAGGTAAAAAATCTTTTAACAAAATAATATGGACATTTTTTATTCGGTTCAATTATTAGCCGATTGGCTTACGTATAGTGTTTTTCATATTGTTCTCAAAACAACACTGGCAGGAGCAGTCAATTTTTTTATCTTTGATACTATAAAGATTTTACTGCTTTTAGTTGTAATTATCTTTATTGTTTCCATAATCCGTTCTTTTTTACCGCCAGAAAAGATAAAAAAGATATTATCAAGTAAAGATAAGTATGTAGGAAATGTTTTGGCTTCATTGCTTGGCATAATTACTCCTTTTTGCACCTGCTCGGCTATACCTTTGTTCTTGGGTTTTGTTGAGGCGGGTGTTCCCCTTGGAACGACCTTTTCTTTTCTTGTCGCTTCGCCAATGATAAACGAGGTAGCTTTGGTTTTATTGTTCGGTTTATTCGGCTTAAAGATTGCTACAATTTACATCGTAAGCGGTTTAATCATAGCTATTCTATCAGGTATTATTATAGGTCATCTTAAAGTTGAAAACCTTGTAGAGGATTTTTCAAATGGTAAAAAAATGAATGAACTGGATTTGCCCTCTCTTTCTTGGAGGCAAAGATTTGTTTATGCCATAAATTATACTTTTGATATTGTAAAAAAGGTTTGGTTATATGTCATTATTGGTATCGGCATAGGTGCTTGGATACACGGCTATGTGCCAGCCGACTTAATAGCAAAATACGCAAACGGAAATAATTGGTATGCTGTTCCCTTGGCTGTGCTTATCGGAATACCTCTTTACTCAAATGTGGCGGGAGTAATACCACTAATCGGAGTTTTGACTGAAAAGGGCGTATCAATGGGAACTGCACTCGCCTTTATGATGGCCGTGACTGGTTTGTCCTTACCAGAGTTTTTGATTTTAAGAAAAGTGATGAAAACAAAGCTCATACTTATATTCGCTGGCATTGTGGGAACAGGAATTATTTTTACAGGATATTTGTTTAATATAATTTTATAAATATATGGACAAAAAAATAATTATTGGAGTTGGAGTGATAGCTTTAATTTTGTTGGCTGTTTTTGTTGTTAAGCCAAAAAATAATCTTATAAATAGCTCAAATACGACAGGAGCTGGAAAAGTCCAAGTTTTCCTTTTTCATGCAACTCAACGATGTCCAACTTGTATAAGAATAGGCCAATGGGCCAAGGCTACTGTTGAAGAAAGATTTCCAGAACAATTAAAGTCCGGGAAAATAGAGTTTAGGGAAATAAATATTGATTTGCCCGAAAACAAAGCTTTGGCTGAAAAATTCCAGGCTGGCGGTTCTGCGCTTTACATAAACTCAATCAAAGACGGCCAAGATAATATAGCCGAGGATACTATGGTTTGGCAGCTTGCAGGGGGGACTGCCGATAAATTTAAAGATTATTTATCGAATAAAATAAACACTATATTTGGAATATAAATATGGAATTTATAAACACCATAATTGCAAATTATAATATTCCTGCTTTGTCGGCTTTTCTATTGGGCATTTTAACTTCTATCAGCCCGTGTCCTTTGGCAACCAATATTACAGCCATAGCTTATATTTCCAAAGACATCAAAACCCCCAAACACACAATTTTGTCCGGACTTTTTTATACATTGGGCAGGGGAATAAGTTACACGCTATTGGCAACGTTAATATATTTTGGCTTATCGTCATTTCAAATTTCTCGAATTTTTCAAGGTTGGGGAGATAAAGTTTTGGGTCCTATTTTGATAATTATAGGCCTTATAATGTTTGGCGTTGTAAAAATCAATTTTAAAAATAATAATCAAATAATAGAAAAAGCAAAATTATGGCTTTCAGATAAGGGGTATTTGGGGTCGCTGGCTTTGGGTGTGTTGTTTGCTTTGGCTTTCTGTCCATATAGCGGAGTGTTATTTTTTGGAGTTTTAGTTCCATTAGTTCTCCAATCTACGGGTGGCCTTATTTTGCCTCCTTTTTTTGCCCTGGGCACCGGCCTGCCCGTTATCATATTTTCAATTCTTATTGCTTTTAGCATGCAGGCCGTTGGCAAGGTGTTCAATATCATACAAAAAATTGAAAAATGGCTTAGATATGGTGTAGCCTCAATTTTTATTCTAACCGGCATTTATTATTTGCAGTTTCTCATATAGACGTTTGCTTGACACTTAATTTCAATTGATATACGATTAGGTTGTAATATGACTATTCAAATTTTTGTAAAAAATATCGTAGTTCCAGCCCCAGCACCTAAGTAGCAGCCGGGGCAAATTAGATTATATAAAATACATTCAAGCAGCCCCGGTCAAGGGGGCTTTTTTCGTCCCGCTAAAGCTGAATGTTTAAATCTATATAACTATGAAAATTTTAACAGAAGAAATATTAGCCGAATTGGTCAAGCGCCACGGCTTTGAAAATTATTTAACCGGCTTAATGCAAGAATTAAAAAATGATTTTTCGCGCTGGAACGAGTTTACCAAAATTCCGCGTCCCGCAATGCATGTGCCCAACGGAGTTTTAGAGCTTATGCCGGTTTGCGACAAAGAGTATTATACTTTTAAGTATGTTAATTGCCATCCTAAAAATCCTGAAAACGGGCTGATGACAGTGGTGGCAACCGGCCAGCTGTCTGAAGTGGGCGCGGGCTATCCTATTATGTTTTCAGAGATGACAGTTTTAACCGCGCTTCGCACAGCAGCAACCACGGCAATAGCCACAGATTTAATGGCAAGAAAAAACAGCCGGGTACTGGCAATGATTGGTACGGGCGCGCAAAGCGAATTTTTGGTAAAAGCAATTAGGCTTGTGCGCGACATTGCAGAAGTCAGATACTTTGACATTGATGAGCTGACAATGGACAAGTTTGAAAATAATTTAAAGCAAGACAAATTCAAGCTTGTGCGTTGCGCCAGCGCAGAAGAAGCCGTGAGGGGAGCGGACATAATTACAACTTGCACAGCCTGCCGGGCGCATGTAGACGTGCTCAAAAACAATTGGATTAAACAAGGCGTGCACATCAACGGCATTGGCGGAGATTCTGCCGGCAAAACCGAGCTTGAGTTTTCGATACTTTCGCGATGCAAAATAGTTGTTGAATATTTTGACCAGTCAATTATTGAAGGAGAAATTCAACGCTACACGGCAGAAGAAGCCAAGCATCGCGTCCACGCCGAACTTTACGAGCTTATCAAGGCCGCCAAAACCGCCAGAACGAGCGACAGCGAAATAACCCTTTACGACGCAGTAGGCATTGGCCTTGAAGACTACTCAGCCCTAAAATACACCTACAACCTAGCCCGCCGCTACAACCTAGGCCAAGAGTCCAACCTAACCCCAGTTTTACCCGACCCCAAAAATCTAATCTCCCTCCTAAACTAGCCCTCTTGAAACGCTCCAGACGTGTCTGGAGCGTTTTTGTTCTTCTTGCAAAGCCTGTTGGATAATGATTTAATTAAGAAAAAAAATGATTTTTGAGCATTATTCAAAATATAAAAAGATATTATTGATTATTTTTGCGGCACTCTTAATTGTTGGGGTTTGCGTGTTTTTATACTTGCCGGTTATTTTTCAGGAAGGCAATCCTTGGCCGGAGATTAAGGGCATAGCCCAATTAGAATTTGGTGGGAAGGATATTGTGCAGTTGTCTGGTTTGGATAATAAATTTATGACCGAAAGTAAAAACGGGACTGTGATACATGATTTTATGAAAACCAAAGGGTACGAATTCACCGAACAAATGGGCTCAGGCTATTTTTTTAAGTCCTCAACAGGACAAAGCGCCGTTGCAACTCACAAATATTACACCCGTTTCTATTCCCTTTGGAGCATCACAGAAAAATAACCATGCCCTATAATCTGGACGCATAAAAACCTCTTTTAAACGGGAGGTTTTTATGTTAGATTAAAAAATCAAAACGCCCTTACCTCCCATCAAAAGGAGAATTCCGTGAAGACAGCTCTTTTGAAAGAAAGCGGGCAGGTTGCCCGATTTTCTGTTGTTGGAGCCCTGAGTATCTTCGTTTATTACGCCTTGCTCTTTGGGCTGACTGAATTTGCTGCTGTGTGGTATATGCTGTCGTCGCTCGCAGCTTTTGCCGGGTACTACAGCGTAAACTTTTTGCTCCAGAAGTTTTGGGCTTTCCAAAACAAGGACAAGAAGCGCGTTGGACGGCAGCTTGTTCAGTTCTCATTCGTTGCAGTAGGTAACTGGGTTCTCAACGTTACGCTTTTGTATGTCTTGGTTGAATATGCCCACATGTGGTATATGTTGGCGCAGGGAATCTTAACAATCGTTGTCTCGATTATCTCGTACCTTGCGCTAAGGTGCATTTTCCGCCGTGACCAGCCGCTCTCTGCATAGGGCGGCTTTTTTTGTCCCAGACACAAATTTATAGAAACGCTCTACTCATGTCTGGAGCGTTTTTGTTATTGCTTGAATGATCTCTCCGGGCGATATAGAATAAGATAACACCAAATAACGTTTGCGGCGGGTGTTTTGGAGTTGCAACTTCACATTTTTTTTGAGAGGACTTTCGCGTGAAGACTTTTAAGGGCGTAATGCGGGACACGTGGCATGTTTGCTACATACACCAAATCCTGTTTGGAGGCGTGTTGTCCCTTTTCGGACTGGCGTGGCTGGCTGCCACTTGTGTTGTCGCATGGTGCTCGGGCGTCAGCATAGTGGGCGATATCCGCCACAGTACAGTAGCGGCTTCGTTTTTCGTGAGCGCGCTCTTCACGGTATCGCCGGTCTTGCTGGGCGTTCTGCTCTCCGTAGTGGTGCTCCTTCTGAACGCCACAGTGTACGCGCTAATATGCGCGCTGAGAAGGTTCAAGCCCGCCCAATAAATCGGCGGGCAGGCCGCATGTCTATCATGCAGCGTGGAGGGCGAACAGTCGCTCTCCCTTTTTTTGCTTCCTTGCAAAGTCTGCCTAGTAGTGATTTAATAAAAAATAGGCTTAAACGCGTAAAAATTTATGATTCACATTAAGTATAAACTTGATAGATCGTCTATCCACGGCATTGGGGTATTCGCCAATCAAGATATTAAAAAAGGAGATGTTATTTTTACAGCGAGCCCCTTAGACGTGAATATAACCCAAGATAAATTTGACCAGCTTGAAGAAGCAGAAAAGCAAGAAGTCAGATATTGGGGATTTTGGGTTGAATCGAAAAAAATGTGGCACGTAGATTTTGACCACATACATTTCATAAATCATTCTTTTTCTGCAAACACCACCCAGGATTTTTCCCACCCAGAAGCATATCTAATCGCATCGCGAGACATCAAAAAAGGAGAAGAACTTACCCAGAACTACCTCGAATTTGAAACCGCCGAAGACCTAAAAAGAAGAGGCATAACAAATTCCCAAGCCCCAGACCAACACGCTCCCAACAATCTAGATAAACAAGTAGAAGGGCTAATTAAGGACAGGGTTTTAAGAATAAGGGGGCGCCTAGGGAAAAAATATTTACGATATAACCTACTTTATCCGGAGCAACAAAGAGATAAAGATTTGGAACAAGTCAAAAATGAAATTAAAAACATTCAGAACGTGCATTTTCAGATGAAAAATCATATTAAGGGGTTAAGGAAATTTATACCCGATATTACCGAAGAAACTATTCTTTGCGCGTCGTATTTAATTTTTGGTAAAGTTATACAAACTTGGGAAACGATTTTTGTATTATGTTTGAAGGGCTATAATTTTGATGTTATGGAGCTTATTAGGTCTATCGGAGAAAATTTAGATTTAATAAAGACGTTCCACCTTGATAGCGATCAAAAATATTTAAAGCAATGGTTTGGGGGACAAATTATAACCCATGATATAGCAAGGCGGTTAGAAGAAAAATTTATTAAAAAAAATAATCAAGAATTTCTTGAAAAACATAATTTGTCCCCGTACGATATGGCGACTGATATCTATAGAACATTTTCAAAATATACTCACTGTTCGTACGCAGCTCTTTTAGATAGCGTAGATGTTTTTAATGAGGATTTTGATTGGAATGGATATGCTGGCGCTCATTATACGCTACACAACATCCACGCCTTAAGGAGCGCTATGAGTGCAACATTGACAACCCTGAAGGTGATTTATTTACAATTAAAAGATATGGAAAAATACTCAGAGATAGACAAAGTCTTGACTGATTTTGCTGGTCCCATAGATGAAAACGTCTTAAACGATTTAATTCGTAAAATAGCCTCTTAATTTAGATAACAAAGATGTCAATCGTAAACATCTTTTTTAATTCTATCGGGCGCAAATTTAGGAATTTCGTATTTAGAAAAAGGCTCGGCAGGAAAAAAATGTCCGCAAAGCTCATATTCTTTATGATGAGTTTTTTTGATAAATTTGAAATATATTCAAATACGGGCAAGGTCGGTAATTTTGATCACTACGTTCCCAAATTGCTTTTGCGAAATTTTAAAATCTCTAAATCTGGGTCAGATTGTAACAGTGTGTATTGTTGGATTAAACGTTCAAATTATATAACAAAAAAATCTATTGATAAAATTTGTGGCGAGGTTGATTATGATACCTCTAATGCTAAAGGTGTACCTAGCGACTATATTAGTAGGAGACTATTTGCGGAACTATTAGAGCAAAAGGCGTCCCATGTTCTTAAAATAATAAATACAAACGACGGTCTAGATTTGACGTTTCTGGAAGAGAGCACACTTGCAGTATTTATGGCTCATCAAATAACCAGGGTTCCAGCATTTCGGCAACTGCTTTTAGATTTTTTTTCTTTGGGGTATTCGAAGGGGTTAATAGATTATGAAGATTTCGGGGATAAAGAAACATTGCGCCAAAAAGTTGCCAAAAACGAGGTGAAAATTACATATGATCAAATTGCTGAAGGGAATTTTTCTAAAAGAATAGATGGCGGGAAGCCTCAATTGATCATGATGTCCTTAATAATCGCCTCGGATATGGCAAAAAAAATTTATAAAGGAAATTTACATATTTTAGAAATACCTCAAGGTAGTAAAGAAGAATTTGTTATTTCCGACAATCCCGTTATAATCCTGGATTTTGAGCGTAAGGAGATTCTGCGGTTTTGTCCTTGGTGGGATATAGAAAAAAAGAATATCTGGATTTTTATGCCGATATCTCCCCGAAAAGCTGTTTTTTACTGTAAATCAAAGAAAAAAGATGGCCCGATAGAAAAAGAAAATGAGGACTTAGTACGGTTATTTAATTTTGGGCAATATTTTTGCTCTTATGGCGGAGTTTTTTCTAAAAATAAAAATATAATAAGAAGTCATCTCAATAAGTATATGCCTGAGTTGAACCGGTTAACGCGCTCCTAATTTTACATTATTAACAAAGGCATTCTTTGGTGTATAATAAATTATTATAAAAATTAAATTTTTAAAATTATGGATTTGATGTATGTTTTCTTGATATTGGTAATTTTTGCGTTGGCTTTGTGGACTTGGAAGTTACAACTGGATAAGGTGGAGGGGTTGAGAGAGACGGTGGCGTTGGAGAAAGAGAGGGATGAGTATGTGAAAATGGGGGAGGGGCTGGTGGAGTTTAATGAGAAGGTGCGGGAGAGGAAGGGGAAGATTATGGGGGATATTTTGGAGATGCTGGAAGAAAAAGGTGGCTCAAAAGATGCGGGCAGGCGAGTAAGCAACAGGGACGTGGCAAAGAAGTTGGGGGTTGCCAGGACTTCGGCGTTTAGGTATTTGGACGAGTTAGAAAAGCAGGGCAAAATAAAGCAGGTTGGCAAAACCGGCGTGAACGTGATTTATACCTTAGCTTAGGCAAACGCTCCAGGCGTGGGTGGAGCGTTTAAATCCGCCTTTGAGAATGGGCGGTTTTTTGATATAATTGGGTAACTAATAAAATGTTAAAGACTAATACTTTGCAAGGGCTTTCCGAAGAGGAGGCTGGAAAAATTTTAAAAGCAAACGGATTTAACGAATTCTCTTATCAAAAAAGGCAGAGCGCTTTTTCTATTTTTTTGAAGGTTTTGTCGGAGCCAATGCTTACCCTGTTGGTGATTGTGGCCGTAATTTATTTATTTTTGGGAGAAATAAAAGACTCGTTGATGCTTGTGGCTTCTATATTTGTAGTTATTGGAATCACCTTTTATCAGGAAAAGAAAACAGAAAGAACTCTTGAAGCATTGAGAAACTTATCAAGTCCTCGCGCGCTTGTTGTCAGGGGCGGAGAGCAAAAAAGAATTGCCGGCAGGGAAGTAGTTGTTGGAGATATTGCCATTGTCTATGAGGGCGACAGGATTCCGGCAGATGCTGTTGTTTTGTCTTGCGAAAATCTTTCCATGGATGAATCTTTTTTAACCGGCGAATCGTTGCCGGTCAAAAAAACCGAGTGGAGTGAGAAATGGGAGAAAATGGCAGAAGTTCAACGTCCTGGCGGAGACGACCTGCCCTTTGTTTATTCCGGTTCAATGATAACGAGCGGGCGAGGCATAGTCAAAGTAACTTCTACCGGAATGAATACTCAAATGGGAAGAATCGGCAAGAGCCTGGAAAACATCAAAGACGAAGATACTCTTTTGCACAAAGAAACAAAAAAAATAGTCAGATCGGTTGCGCTTGTTTGCGTTGTTTTGTGCGTGTTTGTCGCATCATATTATATAATTGCAAAGAACGACGTGATTGGCGGGCTTCTGGCCGGGTTGACGTTGAGCATGGCTATATTGCCGGAAGAATTTCCTGTTGTGCTTGTAATATTTTTGACCTTGGGGGCCTGGAGAATTTCAAAAAGAAGAGTGCTTACAAGGCGGTCTTCAGCAATAGAAACCTTGGGCGCTGCCACTGTTCTTTGCACAGACAAAACCGGTACGTTGACGCTCAATAAAATGGAGCTAAGCAGTTTGTATTCTGGCAAGTCTTTTTATGAGCTAAGCAATTTAGCCTCAACGGAATTGCCCGAAAAATTTGAAAAACTTTTGGAGCTGGGAGTTTTGGCAAGCCAAAAAGATTTGTTTGACCCCATTGAAAAAGAATTGAATAAAATGGGCGATTTGTATTTTAATAAAAATAAAAATGAATATGATGATTTTGAACTGATAAAAGAATATCCGCTTTCAAAAAAGATGATGGCGCTGTCGCATGTTTGGAAGGCAAAAGACGGTAAAGAGCTTATTGTTGCTTCGAAAGGTGCGCCGGAAGCTGTTTTGGATTTATGTCATGCTAGTGATAGCGAAAAGCAGGAAATTTTAAAGGTGGTTAGAGAAATGTCTGACAAAGGGTTGCGAGTTTTGGGCGTTGCAAGGGCGGATTTTTCTGGCGAAAATTTCCCAACAAGCCAGCATGATTTCAAATTTGATTTTGTCGGGTTGCTGGGTTTTGTTGACCCGGTGAGGTCAACCGCCAAAGATGCGGTTAGAGAAGTTTATCAGGCCGGCATGCGAGTCATTATGATTACCGGAGATTACCCTGGGACTGCTCAATTTATTGCCAGAAAAATCGGCATTGAAAATCCGGATAAATTTTTGACCGGAGAAGATTTGGAAAAAATAAATCATCTTGACTTAAGAGAACAAATAAAAACCGTAAATATTTTTGCCAGAGTTGTCCCCGAACAAAAACTGCTTATTGTAAATGCATTGAAGGCTAACAATGAAATTGTTGCTATGACGGGCGATGGCGTAAACGACGCGCCTGCGTTAAAATCTGCTCATATTGGCATAGCCATGGGTGAAAGAGGAACCGATGTGGCAAGAGAGGCTTCGGCTTTGGTTTTATTAAATGATGATTTTTCATCAATTGTGGCCGCGGTGCGGTTGGGCAGAAGAATTTATGACAATCTAAAAAGATCTATGGGCTATCTTTTAGCAGTTCATGTGCCTATTGCGGGAATGGCTATATTGCCGTTATTTCTGGGTTTGCCAATAGTTTTACTGCCGGCGCACATTGCTTTTATGGAGTTGATAATAGATCCGGCATGTTCAACAGTTTTTGAATCGGAAAAGGAGGATAAAAACATAATGAAACGACCACCAAGAAATTTACGGCAGCCAATGTTTAACTCAAAAACCGTAATAATAAGCTTGATGCAAGGGCTTGGTATTTTGGTGGCAGTATTTGTATTATTTATTTTTGCCGTCAGATCTGGCGCCGATGAGCTGGAAGCCAGGTCTTTTGCTTTTGCCTCGCTGGTTATTGCCAATCTAATGCTTATTGTTGTAAACTTGTCTTGGAGCAAAAGTATCCATAAAATTATTTTTTCTGCAAACAAGACTTTGTTTATATTTATGGGTTGTATATTGACGGGCCTTTTTGTGATTTTGTATGTGCCATTCTTCGCCGGTCTTTTTCATTTGGGAACTCTCCATATAAATGATTTTGCGCTAATCAGCGGAGCGGTGTTTTCAAGCATAGTGTGGTTTGAAATACTAAAAAAATTTAAAATATTAATCGTATGAATTTTAAAGAAAAAACAGTCAAAATAGACGCGCGAAAAGTTTTTTATTGGGAGACAAGTCACACTAAAAAGGAGGTTATAATTTTGTTACACGGCTTTCCGGGGAGCCACAAGGGGCTTGTTGATATGGCAAAAGGGCTTGGGAACAACTATAGAATTATAATACCCGATTTGCCGGCTTGCGGGTTGTCAGAACTGCTGGAAGGGAAGCACAATTTGGAAAATTATAGCAGATGGCTGAATAATTTTTTAGAAATTTTATCGATTGATAAAGCCGTTATTATTGGGCATTCCTTTGGATCAAGGGTTGGTTTGGTTTTCAGTGAAAATTATCCTGAAAAAGTAAAAAAACTGGTATTGATTACACCGGTAGTAAAAGTTGAAGGGCTTATTGCAAGATTTGTATCTATTGAGTACAGATTGGCGAAGTTGTTGCCGGAAAGTTTGCAGAAGTTGTGGCTTTCCAATAGGGTTCATTTTGGCGTAGGGCATTTGATTATTTTTAAAACCGCCGGCGCAAAAAAACGCGAAAAGCTGATAGCTCGTGATAGAGAAGAGTTAAAAAATTTAAATCCCCAAGTAAATATTGAGCTGTTTGATGAGTTTTATAGGTTTAGCCTCATACCTGTGGGAGAGAAGGTAAAAAATAAATCTTTAGTTATAGCGGGCGCTTTAGATGAAATAGCGCCCCTAAACTCTGTGCAGAAGTTATCTGAGCAATTGGTTAATTCTGATTTTGTGATTATGAAGCAAGCCGGACACGTGGTTGTTGCCGAAAAGCCATTGACTGTGGCCAAAATTATAAAAAAATGGCTGAACTAGTTTTTCCGCGCGCAAATAAATTTATAAGCTACATAGAGGCTATACTTTTGCCGTTTATTTTAGCCGTTTTTTTTGCCGTACAAAATAAATTATTTAATGAATGGCTGGAGATTTATTCAAAAGAATATTCTGTCAGATTATTTTTAGCTACTTTTGCCCTGGGAATTATTATATACGGTTCCGCGTTGCTTTTCAGGAAGAGGCATAGGTATATATACCTATTTTTTGTTTCTTTTTTGGTGTCTTTTATTTTTTCCGGCCAGTTTTTGTATTACAAGTATTCAGAAAGCTTTTTACAATTTTCTGCGATAAAATATTTGTGGCAAGCCGACAGTGTTGCTGGCACTATAAAAACTTTACTTACGCCAGAAGTGCTTTTGTTTACCGGAAATATTTTGATAATATTGGGCGCGTTTGCTTCGACCTTAAGAAAAAGTTATGTGGAATTTATTTCTCCAAAATGGGAAAAGTTTGCAGTTGTTTTTGTGATGGCGGTAATAGTAATTTTTGGATACAAATATCTTTTGGATACTGAAAAAAAAGAGTGGGGAAGCACGAGCAGACTTTACACTGACGTATATGACCTGAAGGCCCTGGTAGGCAAAATAGGCATTGTTAACTTTTTTGTTGAGGACACTTTTAAGTACGTTTTGAGAAGTAATCTTATTACAGACAGCGATAAAGAATTTTTGCAAAAATTTGCCGAAAGCAAAATTTTAGAATCGACCGCTAAAGAATATTTCGGTTCTGAGAAAGGAAAAAATATTATAATTGTACAAGTAGAGTCATTGGAAAATGCTGTTATTAACAAAAAAATAGGCGGACAGGAAATTACACCAAATCTAAATCAGCTGGTAAGAGACGGTTTGTATTTTGATAATTATTACGCGCAGGTGGGCCCCGGAAACACTGCCGATGCGGAGTTTTCTACTATGACTTCTTTGTACCCGTTGCTTGATGACGTAGTTTTTATAGGCTACGCCAAAAACCAATACAATGCTCTGCCACAACTTCTTGTAAATAATGGATACGGAACTTATTCCTTTCATGGAGACGTGCCAACTTTTTGGAACAGGTCAAATGCTTATCCGGGATTAGGATATCAAAAATCTTTTAATCTTGATGATTTTATTGTAACAAAATCTGTTGGCAAGGGGCCGTCTGATTTGGGAGACGAAGATTTGTTCTTGCAGTCTTTGCCCAAATTACAAAGTTTGAAACAGCCGTTTTTGGCCACGGTGATTACCATGAGTTCGCACACGCCATTTATTTTACCCGATGACTTACAGGCCATAAAAATTCCAGCCGATACAAACTTAAACCTTACCCAGCAACAATATTTGCAGAGCATTCATTATACCGACAATGCAATTGGCGAATTTATAAAAGGGCTGAAAGAAAAAGGTTTATATGATAATTCGTTGATTTTTATTTGGGGAGACCATGGAAGCTTTACAAATATATCTTCGGTTTTGGGTAAAAAAGATATTCCGGCTGATTTGGCAAACAGCCAGGTTCCAATGATTGTCTTGGGGTTGGCTCAAAAAGGGACAATTAGCGCCCCCTCTAGCCACATAGATATTTATCCTACAGTAACTAATTTATTAGGAATTGATGCGCCCAAAACCATCCTCGGACAAGATTTATTAAACACAGAGACTCCTGTTGAAACTCATTTTAAGCTTGTCTCCGACGGTATAGACGCAATTTTAACCAAAAATTTATCTTACAGGGCTAACAATAATGGTGTATTCGAAAACGGGTCTTGCAAATCGTTGCCAGACCAAACAAATCTTCCAATAGCTGATTGTCAGGGTTTATACAATCAACAGTTAAACGCAAAAAAGGCTTCTAATATAATTATAAGAGGAAACCTTATAAATCTTTTTTCTGCAAGCCTAAGACATTAAAACTATTGACAAAGATTAAAATAAGATTAGGCTGAAATATATTAACTAGTAATTTTTTTAAAATATGAAAAAAGTAATAAAATTAGCATCTTTAATGGGGCTGGCTGTTGCATTTTGTCTTTCTTTTGGGGCAGTTGCTTCTGCGCAGGCATCACCGCAGGTGCAAACAAATTTTGCTTCGTATGTTTCAAATTCTCAAGCAACTCTAAACGGGAATCTATATATTAATAGTTCGTACAATTATACTAATTTGAATTATACTTGGTTTGAGTGGGGAACAACAACCAGTTATGGAAACCAAACATCACAACAGGCATCGGGATACGCCGGCCCATTTTTACAACAGATTACCAATTTGTCTCCGAATACAATATATCACTTTCGAGCAGCGGCTCGGGGAGATTACGGAACAATTTATGGCCAAGATTTAACATTTACTACAACTGCTACAACCGGGTCGGGCCTTACATATTACAGCACCGGAACTGGCACACTGACAATTGATAAAAAAGTCATAAATTTAACATCGGGTAATTTGAATTGGCAGGCGTCGGTTAACGCCAATCCGGGAGATATATTAAGCTTTGCAATAACTATGCAAGCCGACGGACAAGATATTCATAATGTTATGGTCAGAGATGTTTTGCCAGCAGGGCTTGTTTACAAGGGGAATATGACAATAAATGCCAGTTTGAATTATTCTGGCGACCCAACCGTAGGAATCAATATTGGAACAATACCTGCCAGGGGAATAGAAGTTATTTCTTACCAGGTTCAAGTGCTTTCTGCATCCAACCTTCCGTATGGAACATCAACCTTGACTAGCAATACAACCGTAACCAGCTCTGAGGCAGGGACCCAAACCGATTCTTCTTCTGTAATATTAAATAATTCTTCGGTTTATGGGGCAACAATCATTCCAACCGGTATAACCAACAATCCGGTAAAAGATTCCTTTTTCCTGCCAATGGCGCTGATAGTTTTGATGTCATGGCTTTATTTCACCGGCAAAATATACACATTCGCAGATTGGCTGGGAGCTAAAATGTAAAAGTAAAAAATCCCTGGTTTTGCCAGGGATTTTTTGTTGTGCTAAGATAATTTAACATGGCAATAGATTTATCAAAACTCAACAAAGAGCAGAAAGAAGCAGTAGAACACGGCGAGGGGCCGCTTTTGATTGTGGCTGGGGCGGGGACGGGAAAAACAACTGTGATTACGCAGAGAATCGTAAACCTAATTGAAAAGGGGCTGGCAAAGCCAGAAGAAATTTTGGCTGTTACTTTTACTGAAAAAGCAGCTTTTGAAATGGAAGAAAGAGTAGACAAGCTTTTGGAATTTGGCTATTTGGATTTGTGGGTTTCTACTTTTCATTCTTTTTGCGAAAGAGTTTTGCGCGAGAATGCTTTGGATATTGGGCTTCCGCCAGATTTTAAAATTTTAGATGGCACAGCAGGTTGGCTTTTGGCAAGGCAAAATTTGGATAAGTTTGATTTAAAATATTATAAAGCCTTGGGAAACCCAACAAAGTTTATACAGGCTTTGATTTCACATTTTTCGCACTGTAAAGACCAGGAAATTTATCCGGAAAATTATTTAGAATATGCCGACGAACTAAAAACAACCGACAACGGCCCTGAAGATGGCGAAACCGAAAGAATAAAAGAAGTTGCCAATGCCTATCACACTTATCAGCAAATAATGCTGGAAAACAGTTGTCTTGATTTTGGCGACTTGATAAACTATTGCTTGAAGCTTTTTAAGCAACGCCCGCTAATTTTAAAGAAATATCGAGAAAAATTTAAATATATTTTGGTTGATGAATTCCAAGATACAAACTGGGCGCAATATGAATTGATAAAATTATTGGCTGAGCCAAATAATAATTTAACTGTTTGCGCAGACGACGACCAAGCAATTTACCGCTGGAGAGGTGCCAGCTTTTCAAACATTATAAAATTCCAAGAGGATTTTCCAAACGCCAAGCAAGTTTCACTTATAAACAATTACAGGTCTTCGCAAAACATTTTAGACAAATCGTACAACTTTATAAAACAAAACGACCCGGACAGGCTTGAGTTTAGAATTAAGATAAATAAAAAACTCGTCGCCAACACAAAAGAAGAAGGCATAATACAACATATTCATGCCAGGTCTTTAGACCAGGAAGTGGGGCAAGTTTTAAAAAAGATTTTAGAAATTTTAAAACGCGATAAAGAAACAAATTATAACGACTTTGCAATTTTGGTACGCGCAAATGACCACGCAATTCCATTTATCAAAGCTTTGGAGCGTGCCAACTTGCCTTATCAGTTTTTGGCCTCAAGGGGGCTTTATTCAAAGCCTGTAATTTTGGATTTAATTTCATATTTTAAATTGCTAGATAATTACCACGAAGGCACGGCAGTTTACAGAATTTTGAATTTGCCGTTTTTGGAAATTTCAGAAACAGACATTGCTACAATTACCCAATATTGCAGGCGCAAAACAATTTCTCTTTTTGACGCGCTAGAGCAATTGGCCTTAATCCCCGGCGTGTCGGCAAAGACGCAAGAAAAAGTTGTGTTTGTTTTGAGCCAGATAAAAAAACATTCAGAGCTTGCTAGGGAAAAAGGAGTGTCTGAAGTTTTGGTCGCGTTTTTGGAAGATACGGGATACTTAAAGCACTTGGTGAGCAATAATGAAACCGACAAAATAGATTTACTAAACCAGTTTTACAAAAAAGTAAAAAGTTTTGAAGAAAGCAACGTTGAGCCGACTTTGAAAAACTTTATGGAAGAAATGAACTTGGAGCTGGAGTCTGGCGAAGAAGGCAAACTGGAGTTTGACCCCGAGCTTGGGCCAGACATGATAAAAGTTATGACAATCCACGGAGCAAAAGGTTTGGAGTTTAAATATGTTTTTATAGCCAATATGGTTGACCGCAGATTTCCAACCGACCAAAGAAAAGACCCAATTGAACTGCCCGAAGCCATGATAAAAGACATAAAGCCAACCGGAGATGTACATTTGCAAGAAGAAAGACGTCTGTGCTATGTGGCAATGACCAGGGCTAAAAAAGAATTATATTTTACTTCGGCTGACGACTATGGCGGACAGAGAAAAAAGAAAATTTCCAGATTTTTGGCAGAAATGGATTACACTGGCGAAGAAAACAGCAAAGAAGAAAAAGGTAAGAAGGGATTGCTTGCAGATAAATTGAAACCAACAGAAAGGCTTAAAACAAAAGTAGCTCCGCAATATTTGCCCGAACATTTTTCATATTCGCAACTTGCCGCTTTTGAAAAATGCCCGTTGCAATACAAGTTTGGTTTTATTTTGAAAGTGCCGACCCGCGGTAAAGCAGTTTTTTCTTTCGGAAAAACAATGCATAACACTTTTGAGGCTTTTTTAAAGTGGGCGAATAACCCAGCCTCCGCCGAAGGCTACGGCGTGGCGAAGCAAGAAAATCTATTCGGTGATAAGGTTGTAAAAGCTAAGAAGAAAGAAGATGCTTTTGAAAAACTGACAAGTTTGTTTGAGGATAATTGGATAGACGAGTGGTATGATTCTAAAAAAGAGAAAGACGAATATTATAAAAACGGCAAAAGAATAATAAAAGAATTTTACGAACAGTTCGAAAAAAATCCTCCAAAAATTTTGAAGGTTGATGGCCAACCGGCTTTGGAAATGCCGTTTAATTTAAAAATTGGCGGATACACTTTGTATGGAGTAATAGACAGAATTGACGAGATGGACGGGGGAGTAATGATTTTAGATTACAAAACCGGCCAGCCAAAAGATAAGCTTGATTTAGACGCCAAAGAACAGCTTTTGATTTACCAAATAGCGGCGCAAGAAGTTTTGCATCTAAAGCCAAGAAAATTGGCATACTATTATTTGGAGAACGGAACGCTCGCTTCATTTTTGGGCTCTGAAATGGAGCTCTCAGCTCAAAAAGAAAAAATAATCGGCGAAATAGAGAAAATAAAAAACAGCGAATTTGAGCCCACCCCCGGCTGGCAATGCCAGTACTGCGACTTCAAAGACGTCTGCGACCACGCGCAGAGATAATGACGCTCGATAGTGATTCTTCGCTAACGCTCGTCCGTCAGCGCGGACTCGCTCATTCGCGGCAATTTTCCCGCTTCGCGGGACCGTGCAAAATTGCCTTGCGAGGCACGCTACGAATTCACTATCTCGCTTGACTTATTATCTTACTGATTTGTAGCCGCCGGGGACGCCGTTTTTAGAGAGGACAATTTGCCATAGGGGAATGTGTCCGGAGCGGAAGTTGCCGGCGCACGAGAGCAGGTAATAATTCCACATTCTGAAAAACCTTTCATCGTACTTATCAGAAAATTTGGGCCACACGGCGTTAAAATTTTTGTGCCACTGCATTAAAGTTTTATCATAGTCTGCGCCAAAGTTATGAACGTCTTCAATAATGAATATTTTTTCTACGTTGCCAGAAATTTCTTTTAAAGAGGGCAGAGAGCCGTTTGGGAAAATATATTTATTGAGCCAAGGGTCGGCGTTGTCGCCAGACACCGGGTTGCCGATTGTGTGAAGTAAAAATAAGCCGTCTTCTTTTAGGCAATTCCTCACCGTTTGAAAATATGTTTTATAATTTTTAAGTCCTACATGCTCAAACATTCCAATTGAAATAACGTGGTCAAATTTTTCGTTAAGTTCTCTATAGTCTTGCACTCGTATTTCTATTGGCAAACCTTTGCATAATTTTTTTGCAAAATCCGCCTGTTCTTTTGAAATAGTCAGGCCAACGCCAGAAACCCCATAATTTTCGGCTGCATATTTTAAAAAACTGCCCCAACCGCACCCGATATCCAGAATCCGCAGATTCTGCCCTGAGCCCGTCGAAGGGTTTCTCATTTTTTTCAGGCCTAACTTTTTACAGATTAAATCAAATTTCGCAATTTGAGCAGAGTCCAAATCTTTGGCTTTGCGCCAGTAGCCACAACTGTAAGCCATTGTTTTGCCAAGCATTGCAGAAAATAATTTGTTGTCTAAATCGTAATGTTTTTCACCCACCTCAAAAGCTCGGCTCTTTGCCTGAAGGTTAAATATTTTTGCTTTGATAACGCTTAAAAAAAGTGGCAAAGAAAAACCTATTTTATCGGGAATCTTCGCCAAAAATAATTTATAAAAAAACTGGTCTAAGTTTTTACACTCCCACCAGCCATCCATATAAGACTCGCCCAAGCCCAAAGACCCTTCGGCTTTAATTCTGTCATAAACATTTGGGTTTATGACTTTTATATCCCACGGATTATCTCCGTTTATTTTTATTCCAGACGATTCTAATATTTTGTTAACCCACGCTTCTTGATTTTCCATAAATTTTAAAATTTATGATTATTAATTCAGCATACCAAACATTTCTAAAAATTCAATTGGAGTAAAAAAAACGGGCTTGCGCGAGTTGCGCAAGCCCTTGGTCGGTGGCTAATTGGTATGACAGTTATAATTGACTATGAGAGCATGTTACACGAACTCGTGACACATTTATCTCCACCGAATAGACGTTCTGCGGTCGTCCACGGCCACAGCTTGGTCTGGTGTATACCACACGTATTCCTACGATGTGGGTGCACAGAACCTGCGAGAGGTGTTCGGGCTTAAAGCTGTGCCCTTTCACACCTAACCAGTGAGCTATATCGTCCTTGGTAAACTCACGAGTTCCATTGTCGGCTAGAGCCTTGATGGCCTCTACAACTTTGTGCTTGAGATCAGCAAATGAGAGAGAGTAATCTCCCATCTTCTTTTGCTGCGGTGCAACCACGGAATTGTCTACCGTGATTACTTCTGGGTTTTCTTGTGAGAGAATTTCTTGCAGAAATAAGCCGAAGAGGGGATCCTCAACCTGACCTATTGCTAGCTCCACGGCTTCTTTTCCGTGTTTTTTCTCTAGAGCCTCGAGCTGCTTCCTTGCGGCCACAGAAAAACCACTAAACTTTCCAACTAAACCACTTAATAGCATATTATCCATATGCACTCCTTTATAAAGGTACAAGAGGGGTTCGCGAAACGCCTCCCCAACTTTATTTCATAGTATACCAATAAAGATATATTGTCAATGTGAAAAAATAATGTATTTGTGTTAAATATAAATAAACATTAAAAAATATGGAAACAATAAAATTTGAGGATTTCGCAAAATTAGAAATTAGAATTGGAAAAATTCTAACTGCCGAGAGGGTAGAGGACAGCAACAAGCTTTTAAAACTGCAAGTTGACTTTGGTGATGAGCAGCGACAAATTCTTGCTGGTATAGCCAAGTTTTACGAGCCGGAGAATTTGGTTGGCAAAGAATGCCCCTTTGCTTTTAACCTAGAACCAAAATCCCTTGGCGGCCTAGAAAGCCAAGGCATGATTCTCTGCCCCAGCGACGAAACCGGCCCCGTATTACTTCACCCCGACAAGCCAGTCCCACCCGGCGCAAAGATAAAATAGTGTTTAAAACGGCCACGCAGGCCGTTTTTTGTTGGTTGACATTGCTTGTAAAATGTTATATTATATTGCTATGCACATTAGGGACTTTTTTTGCGTAGCCACTTTGGTAAAGCAAGAACGGTCATAACACAAGGAGAGTTTTTATGGGTTTGCGCGTAGTTAACGTGAACTTGTTCTGCCGACAAGTGGATAACGTGTTGCGCATCTTAGTGGCAGAAGCTCCCGACTATCCCGCCGGCAGGAACTCGGGATACTGCGTGGTAAAACGCGTGGATGACGGCCGGACGCTTTTAGCTTTTGAAGTTGGCACCGACCCTCCAGACAAGTTCGAGAGGCATTCTCAACTTGCCAACGAGAAGGCCGACCGCTTGATACAAATGTACAAGTCGAACGGCCACAAGAGCAGTTGGTACAGCAGGAACGAGAAGGAAGACAAGTGGGGTGGCGCTATCATTTGCGTCATCGATGGCATCCAGGTTGCTGTTTCGTTCTCCGGCCTGCCTGAATGGGCCGACGAAGCGCTAATGTTGCTGGCTGCGGCTTCTCTGAATTTCATCGACAGGGGAGACGCCGGCGAAATCGCCATGGCAAGCCAGAACAAGAATTTCTTCCGCCTCGCAACATTACCGTACTTTGCACAAACAGTCTGACACCAAGTCTGCGACAAGAAGAACGTCGCGACGCGTACTCGCCCGAGGCCAAAAACCTCGGGCTTTTTTGTTGCGCGCGTAAGATTGACAAAAATATAATAATTTGTTATGGTAACAACGGAAACTTGTCAATCAAAAACACGCGATAATCGGGGGATAAGCCGTGAAAGATTTTTGCGTTTGGTTTGTTGTGGTGTCCACCATTTTCTTTGGGCTGTGCTACATAGTCCAAATCAAAAGGAAAAAGGCGGAGGCGACGCTGTCTACCTGGATAATCTTCATGGCGGGTTGCTCTTTGAGCTTTGGCACTTATTGGTTCGCAGAGAACCGCGATATTAAGTCGGGAATCATGAACACAATCGACCTCCTTTATGTGTTTATGATACTAGTGGCGATACTTTTCTGGGGCGAACGCGGAACGAGGTTTAAGTCTCACGAGAAGTGGTATCTGGCAGCAGCAGTCGGGATATTGGTGTATGCTTTTGCAACAGGAAATGCATACAACTCAAACAGACTTACCCAGATTCTAATGAGTCTTGCCTACATCCCAATGTTCCACAAGTTACTAAAGGAGAAGAAAAAAACTGATTCGTACTTCGGGTGGATTCCAGCAGCCTTCAACGCGCTGGTTGCTCTCTACCCGGCACTTCACGAGGGTAACGACCTCGCAGTGCTCTACGCGGTACGAGCCTTCATCTTCACTTTGATAACATCGATCATGATGGCGTACTATCAGTTTCGAACAAGACACGGCACAGTTCCTTTGAAAGGAGGGTTTCATGACCCCAGAACAGGAGCTTAAGATAGTCACCGCGACGCTCAAGTATATCCTGCAAAAGAATAACGTACGTCTCACCGAGAATACTCGGCGAGGTATCGTCAATATGGCCGAGGCAATTGGGGCTTCGATTGAAGATGTCATGGAAGTTATCGACCCTCTTGTCCGATAAGAAACCCATCCTCGCCAAGCTACCAAAGCCGCAGAATCTTCCGAGATTGCTGCGGCTGTTTATTTACAAATTTGAACACTTCAGACCTGATTGAAGTGTTTGAAACCCCAATTGAAAAAGTTAAAGCAGAGGAGTAGAATGAATATAAATTTGAATTATGATACTTAACTTACCAATTCGCACGAATTGGTAAATGGTAGGTGATGCAAATAGAAATATGAGCAAGCGGTGGGTTAATATTTTTAAGGCTCTGGGGAATATAAACCGTATAAAGATAATTGAGATGCTGTCTGGCGGGCAGAGTTTGAGCGTTACAGATATTGCGGGCAAAATTAAGGTTTCTATAAAATCAACATCCCGCCACTTAATGATTTTGAGAAATTTGGAATTACTTGACGCCGAAGGCAAGAATGGCCATGTCTTCTATAGCTTTAACAAATCCGCATCCCAAGACATCAAAAACGCAATCAAACTTTTCGTAAACCTCAAATAATCAAATAATTCATTTACCAATTCGCACGAATTGGTAAGAACTGTTAAACTGTTAAACGATGATTATATAAATATGAAAATATATTTTGCGGCGCATGCCACAACGACTGATAATGAAAATGAAATTGCAACGGGGTGGAACCCTGGTGAGTTGTCTGCGCTTGGCATAAAACAATCAGAGGAAATGGCAAATGGCTTGAAAGAAATAAAGTTTGATATTATTTGTACGTCAGACCTAAAAAGAGCCGTGGACACAGTTAAAATTGCTTTTGGTGATAAATATCCTGTTATAATTGACAAGGGATTGCGCGAATTAAATTATGGAGATTTTGATGGGAAGCCAAGCGAGATTGTTGGCCATATGAAAAAAGAAAGAATAAAAGAGCCTTTTCCAAATGGCGAAAGCTACGAGGAGGCAATGATGAGAACTCACGAATTTTATAACGAGCTAAAACAAAAATATCCCGATAAAACCGTTTTGGTAGTCGGCCACCGCGCCACTCAATTTGGTTTAGACACCCTAACCGGAAAAACCCTTGAAGAATGCCTAAGCACCCCATTTAAATGGCAACCCTTCTGGGAATATAATTTATAAAGTTATGGCAAAATTTGAAGAAATTAGAGAGGAAATTAAGGAGATTATAAGGGAATCGCCGATTGAGGAGGATTTGGGGCATTCTGAAACAACGCTTCAGTGGTTGCTTAAATTAAAGCCGGATGCAGATGAGGCTTTGCAGATTGCGGCATTGGCTCACGATATTGAAAGGGGCGTAACAAAAAAGAGCGAAACCAGTTTAAGCGACTATAAAAACGGTTATGCTGAATATAAAAAACAGCACGCCTCAATGTCTGCCAAGATTATTTCAGAGATGCTTCAAAGGTACGGCTACGATGACAAGTTTGCTGAAAAAGTAAAAAAATTAGTGGAGAATCATGAAGTGGGGGGAAGTCCGGAAACAGACGTCCTTCGTGATGCTGACAGTCTTTCATTTTTTTTATACAACCTATCTTTTAATTTAAAACGAAATGGCCGGGAAATAGCCAAAGAGAAAATTAAATTTATGTATTCAAGAATGTCTGAAAAAGCAAAAGAAATAGCCCAAAAAATAGACCTTGCCAACGAAGAACTAACAAAATTATTCAAAGAATCAATTTCCGAAATATGACAAAATTTTTGTTGATATCGGGGAGTCCGAGGAAGGGGAATACGGAATTTATACTGAATAGGATTTTTGACTCTTTAGAAGGGGAGAAAGAGTTGATTTTGCTTCGGGAGAAAAATATCAGGCATTGTTTGGGGTGTTTGAGTTGTGGTAAAACAAAAAAGTGCGTGATTGCTGATGATATGCAAGATATTTATGGCAAAATTGAAAACGCCGATGTTATTGTAATTGGCACGCCAAATTATTATGATAACGTATCGGGATTGTTCAAAGATTTTATTGACCGGACAAACCCCTTTTACGAAACCGGAAAATTAAAAGGCAAAAAGATGATTGCAATAGTAGTTGGCGGAGGCGAAATAAAACACACCGATTTCGTCACCACCCAAATCCTAAAAACCTTCGCCGAGTCCCACGAAATGACCCTAACCTCCTCCCACTGCTTCCAAGCCCTAACCCCCACCGAAGTAGAAACCAACCCCGACTCCCTAACCCAAATCGATGAAATTATCAAAACGTTAGTGGATTTAAAATAATTATGGAAATTGAGGGGGATAAAATTTGTTGCAACACAATTTATGTATTCATAGATGCATCTAATTTGTGGCAGGCGCAGAAAGTTAAGGGGAGATTTTTGAATTATGAGAATATATCTAAATATATTAAGGAAAAATTTAATGGGACGACAGTAAAAATATTTTATTATACCGCCTATCCAGCAGAGGGAACGCGAAGCTATAATTTAGACGGGAAGCACAAATTCTTTACTTTTTTAAATAAAGGGTTGGGATTTGCTGTAATAAAAAAAGAGTGCAAATGAAAAGCAACCCTCCTCTCGGAAGATTGCTCTTGGATGTAATACCCTTTCAGTTTATGGAAAACCGAAAGACATTGTCATTATAGCAAGCCAATTATTAAAGTCAAGTGAATTTTATTAACAGACAAATTAGCTATGGAAATTGAAAAGGATAAAATTTATACGGTTAGTGAATTCGTTCAATTCTTGAACGAGGATTTGAAGTGGATGAAGGGGAAGATTGTGGGGGAGGTTGGGGAGGCGAAGGCGGGGCCTACCGGGCATATGTATTTCACACTTAAGGACGAGCGCGATGGGGCGATGTTGAATTGTATTATGTGGGCGTCGAAATATAGAATGTTTGGGGTTACGTTGGAAGCGGGGAAGAAGATTGTGGCGTTTGGAGCGCCGAGCGTGTATGCGCCGGCGGGGAAGTTGTCTTTTATTGCTGATACTATTGAACTTGCTGGGGAGGGGGATTTAAAAAGGCAGTATGATGAACTTAAGAAAAAACTGGAGAAAGAAGGCATTTTTGACCCGGTGAATAAAAGAAGTATTCCGCAGTATCCGCATAAAATTGGGGTAATTACTTCAAAGGGCGGGGCGGTGATACATGACTTTGTAAATAATATTGGGAAGTTTGGGTTTGATATTAAAATGATTGACTCACGGGTTGAGGGGCAGGGCGCTGTGGAAGATTTGCTGGCTTCTATAAAAACATTTCGCAAAAAAGACATTGATGTGCTGGTG
>Ga0172381_10001000_pt1 | contig 35171 bp, 28 predicted proteins | sample Leawel6488metaG_FD_119754 | JGI IMG/M metagenome (GOLD analysis project Ga0172381, IMG submission 119754) | Leachate microbial communities from a municipal landfill in Southern Ontario, Canada - Leachate well 64-88 metaG | ecosystem: Engineered > Solid waste > Landfill > Unclassified | place... | reverse complement strand
TTCCTTCACCTTTTGCTTCGACTGGAAGCAAACAGTCAAATTCTTAGCAAAGAATTTGTGTTGAAGGAAAGAATATATCAAAGCTGCTAATCATAAAATTTTATACACTCCTTATTCCCTTCTTATTGCTTCTATCGGATTCAAATTTGACGCTTTCTTAGCAGGATAAACACCAAAAAATAATCCGACCAATCCTGAAAAAACAATAGAAAAACCGAACGTCCATAAGGGAATATCAGGAGTCCATGTGAATCCAAAAACCACAGCTAAGTAATAAATTAAATAACAAACTCCTGCTCCTGCGATTAATCCCAAAATGCCTCCAAGAAAAGTAAGGACTAGTGCCTCAGCGATAAATTGCCAAAGAATATCTTTCTTTTCCGCTCCAATCGCCATTCGGAGTCCAATTTCAAATGTTCTTTCCACTACTGTTACATACATAATATTAGTTATTCCTACTCCAGCCACAATCAGCGAAATTCCAATTAAGGCCATAAGCAGAAAAGTCACACCAGAAAGAACTGTATCAACCATCGTCCGAGCTTCTTCCATTGTCATTACCTCAAAATCATCTTTTCCTTCACCCTCAATTTCGTGTCGCTCCCTCATCAAAGCTTTTATATCATCCTTAGTCTGATTTATCTTATTCGAATCAATGACAGTTGCCATTACACCTATTACATAATCAGTACCCAATATTTTCTTTTGGACTACTTTAGACGGAATATAAATAATCTTATCCATATCTATCCCAAAACCACCACCTTTTGTCTTCATTACCCCAGCTACTCGATATGGCTTACCCCCAATATAAACAATTTCTCCAACCGCCTCGTTATCCCCCAATAAGATTTCTTTTATTTTTTTCCCTAACACTACCACTGATGATAATGATCCCTCATCATCTCTAGTATAAAATCCTCCTGATTCAAAATCCATTTTTTCAATTTCCCCCGCTTCAGCTCCATACCCAAAAACCATAACTGTTTCTTTTTCGCTATTATACTTAATGACGGCTTGAGCCGTTACGTAACTATAAACATCCTGCACATTATCAACTTTTTTTATCGCATCTACGTCAGAGTTTTTAAAGGTAGTTATATTTACACCCGACACACTAGATTCACCACTCTTTCCAGGAATCCTAACTTCAACATTTATTGAATTTGGATTATATATATCCAATTGGCTCATTATAGATTTTTTAAAATTTTCACTAGCAGTAATCATAATAACCAATGAGGCTATTCCAATCCCCATAGCAAAAACTGTCAAAAAAGTTCGCATTTTTTGTCGCTTTAAATTATCAAAAGCTATTTTGAAATATTCAAAAAAATTATTCATATCTTAGTGCTTCAATAGGATCTAATTTACTCGCACGCAACGCAGGAACAATACCGAATACAAGCCCAATACAGATTGAAACGAGACACCCAAGAGCAATGCCATCATAAGAAATGATAAATGGCCAAGTATATCCTAAGGCAGTTATTATCTGGGCTGCAAGGAATGAAATGGAAACGCCAAGAACGATTCCAATAATTCCACTGATAAAAGTAATTGTTACGGCCTCAACCAAAAACTGCCAGACAATATCGTTCGAAGTTGCTCCTAAAGCTTTCCTAAGCCCAATCTCTTTTACTCTCTCTTGGACAATAGCAAGCATAATATTCATAATTCCAAATCCTCCAACAATTAATGAAATTGCCGACACGGCAACTAAGAAAAATTTAAGGATGTCGGTAATTGATGAAATCGCCTCAAGTGCCTGTGCTACAGATCGAACAGTGAAATCATCGTCTTCAGGACTATCAATACTATGATTAGTCCTTAATATTTCAACAACATCATCTTTTACTTTATCAATATTTTCTGTCTTATCAATTCTCATCCTCATAAAATCCAAATAATTTATTCCGAGCAAAACGTTTTGAGCCGTCTTAATAGGCACAAAAATCTCTTCATCCTGATTCTGAATAAAATTACCTCCCTTCGTTTTCAAAACACCAACAATAGTAAAATTCGATTTTCTAATTTTTATTTTTTGCCCCAAAGGATTATCTTCTCCAAATAATTCATTCGCTATTTTTCCCCCCAATACAACAACTGTTGCGTTAGAAAGCTCTTCATCTTTACTGAAAAACTTCCCTTTCTCAATTATACTGTTTTCAATTTCAGGATAGCTAGCTGTCGTGCCATAAAAAGTAGTACTAACACTATTCTCCTCCCAAGTTATAATATCACTACCTCTTACATACATTGACACCCCATCAATATGAGGGTTATTGGCGTTTATAATGCTCTCAGCGTCCTTGTTCTTCAAACTAGTAGCAACTATCCCAAATGCAGACGCAGGAGCTCCAGAATCGTCAGGTTTTCCAGGAAGAATAGCTATCATATTGGAACCATAATTTTTAATCTGTCCCAAAATAAACTCTTGAGCACTTGCCCCAAGCGACATTACGATAATTACTGACATGATACCGATAACAATTCCTAGCATAGTCAAAAACGATTGCGTCTTATTTCGAGCAATCATCTGAAGGGCAGCGATAATAGAATCACGAAAATACATATTATTTAATTAATTCTTGATTTTTTGCAGCCACCTGCCTTATTACAACAGGGGAATCGTCAATAATCTGTCCGTCCTTAATATTAATAATCCTACTAGCATACTCAGCAGTAATTCTTTCATGGGTTACCAAAATAATAGTATTACCTTTTTCATTAAGATCTTGCAAAATTTTCATAACTTGAAATCCAGATTTTGAATCCAAGTTACCAGTTGGCTCATCAGCAAAAATTACCTCTGGGTTATTCACAAGGGCACGAGCTATTGCAACTCTCTGTTTCTCTCCGCCAGAAATACTATTTGGAAGATAATTCAACCTATGAGAAAGTCCCATTTGATCTAATATCTCCTTAGCTCTTTGCTCTCGACTACTCTCTAATCCTTTAGAATAAATTAGTGGGAGCATAACGTTCTCAAGAACAGTCATTCTGTTCAAAAGATTAAAAGACTGAAAAACAAAACCAACTTTTTGATTTCGCATTTTTGCTAATTCAGAATCCGAAAGATTACTTACATCTCTATCTTCAAAAAAATATTTCCCATCACTTAGTTTATCAAGAAAACCAAGAATATGCATAAGAGTTGACTTGCCTGAACCACTTGGACCCATTATCGAAACAAACTCGCCTTTTTTTATTTCAAAATCAAGCCCCTTTAAGACTTCTGTCGTCAATTCTGTCTCCTTAAAATCTTTTTTTAGTTTTTTAACAGAAATCAACATAAATATTATTTATTAGTTTTTAGAACAACCTCCTCTCCCTCACTTAATCCAGATAGTACTTCAACAAAACCTCCATCTCCTTTTGTTCCAAGAATAACATCTTTCTCTGATGTTTGTCCGCCATTCAAAACTTTCACATATTTTCTCCCCTCTTTTATATCATTTAAAACTGCCCTATATGGAACATAAAGGACTCCGCTCTTTTTTTCGGTATTAATTAAAACATTGGTCGTCATTCCAGGCTTTACCCTTTCGTCATTTTCCTCCAAATTGACCTTTATTTTGTAATAAACCACATCTTGTATCTCAGTTGAAGATGGCTCAATACTTATCACCTTCCCTTTAAACTTAACATCATTACCCAAGGCATCAAAAGTTATCTGTGCCTCATCATCTATTTTTAATTTAACGACATCAGTCTCAGGAATGTCTACTTTTATCTCATAGTGAGGAGAAATTATTTCTATCACAGCATCAGCAGGACCAACTAATTCTCCTGCAAGCTTGTTAACCTTAGAGATTACTCCATTCATTGGAGCAAAGAGTAATGCCTTGGCTCTATTCGCCTTAGCTTGACTCAAGACCGCTTCGTAATAAGCTACATCCACATCTCTCGGCGTAGCTATTATCGATTTTAAATTGGCCTCTTGAATACTCAATGCCGCTTTCGCAGATTCAACTGCGGCTTCCGCCGAATTTTTATTTGACTCATTTTGAGATTTTAATACAAAAATTTCATTTTGAGTTCCCACCACAGCTGTTTTTCCAGTACCAATAGTTGATTTTTGAGAATCAATGGTAGTCCTGACAGAATCAGGAATCATTGTCTTGTAATTATTAGTGTCGCAAATATCCCTAACCTCGCTCAACGCTTCATAAACCTTTCCCATTGAAGTTATTGCATCGCTAATAGCAGAATCAATATCGCCATAACTTCCATTCTTTGATTTATCGATTGCAGATTTTGCACTTTTAACCGCAGGGTCAATCCTATAGTCAACTACACTTTGAACCTTTAATCCTTGCTGATCAGAACCGTTGAAATAGCTGTCTCTAATCGACTTAATCGACGTAAAAGAGTTGTATAATTTTAAATATGAATCATCCAGTAAGACAGAAGCATAACTGTATTTTGATTTCAAATTATTATCGCCCAGTCTGACAACATCCTGCAAAGAGCTTTCAGCTTTATCAAATGCTACCCTTGCTGAATCGACTTGTTTCTGGACAACATCTATTTGTTCATCAGTAGAGCCTGCCAATTTCTGGTTCAAAGAAGCTTGTGCCTGAGCAACAGCCGCATCAAGCTCTGGCAAAGCTAAATTAGCCAAAAGCTTTCCAGCGACAACTTTTTCACCCTCTTTTACGTTCACTCTGCTTATATTTCCACTCATCTGAAAATGGAGAGCTACATCATTAGATGACTCTATCTTTCCTGTAGTATCAACTGTCTGAATAATATCGCCCCTCTCCACCTTAACTGTTTCATAACTAGGAGCCTTACTCCCTTTTGGAATAAAAACAATAATCAAAACAATAACAATAATTATTATTACCCACAACAATTTAGATTTAAAATTTATTTTTAATTTCATATTTTATTTACTTATTTTCTTCTATTCTAGCATTTTTTTATCAATACTATCAATAATCATAATAATTACAAATATTTTATTAACAAAAAAGCACCAATTAAGGTGCTTTTTAAAATCAAATCCCTTGCCCTTTCAAGATTAACGCCTGCAAAAGCATAATTAACATTTTCAATAAATTATCACGACTCATATCCTTTAACGAATCCATTGAATATATGGTTGACTTCTTACACTCTCCCTTATACTGAACTTCCGCATTCGCAATCTTCGCAAGGCACTCATTTTTATAAGTTTTTCCATCTTTTCCGCAAACATAACTAAGAATATCATTACAAGCTATAGAGTCTTTTGCACCGATTACTATATTATATTTTTTTTCGGTTGGCTGTACACTTTCCCAAGATCTAGCGTACTTAAAAACAATTTTTGTACTACCAATTGCAATTGGCGTAAACTTGTAAGAAGCATTATTTGAACACCCATTCACATTTGAAGCACAATTACTATTAGAATTCTTTTCCTCAAACCTTAACAACGTCTTGTCGTAATCAAAAGACCATTCATATCCAGTGCTTGGATTTTCAGTAAGTTTAATCACTATGGAATCATCTACTTTTACATTACAACTCGCTTCTGCATCGCAATAGGTTTCGGACTTGTTTTGCGAACACTCTCCACTCGAAAGAACCTTTATACCGGCAGCTGACGCCATACACTTATTACTATAAGTCTTTTTATCCGCTCCACAAACAGGTGCATATTCCATGGTACAGACTACGCTATCCTTTATTACATTGTCAGAACCTTTAACAATTTTAATAACATTCTTTGAGCAATATCTTGTCCCAGAATCAACCTGGCATACTCGGTAATAACTCACCCCTTGAGGAGCATTTGTATCAGTATAAGAAAGAACCTTTACGTCGGGAGAATAATAAATATATCCATCATTAGGATAAACAGGATTACTACTCGTTTGCGAACGAACCACTTTATAATAAAAAAATTTGCCACCCTGAGAATAAGAAGACCATTTTATGTCAACATTCCCTGAGGTATTCAAAATAGCACTCACATTAATATCATCAAGATAAACTAAATTACTAACATCAGTCTCAATCACAGCATCGTTTCCAGTCATAGCAAAAACAAAATTTGAAGACAAGAATAATACTGACATTAAAAAAATTATTTTCTTTTTCATAATACTTTTTTATTACTTATTTAATTAATTATTTTCCTTTTTTAAAACAGGCGTTAAAATCCTTTTATATTTCTCTGTTATTTCAAATTCAGAATCCTTAATAGAAAATATTAAACTATTTTTATCAGGAGAAACTTTATAAGTACTTACAAAATTATTTTTACCTTCCTTGCAGCCATCATTAGTTACGCTCATAATCATTTCATTTTCAGAAACAGACAATAAACCAGAAATGACACAGTTGGTAGTTTTAATAAAAAATCCATCAGATATTTCAAGAGTAGAAGGAGAAAACTTTTCCTGAATACCGTTTATACTCATTAATACCCTTTCCCATCTTCCAATATACTCTTTATTCAAAGGAATTTCTTCAACAACATATTCTTTTGGTAAAACATCCTCAACTTCTTTAAATATTGGTTCGGTTCGATTAATTTGCTCAACAGCGTCAAGCTTATCCTGCAATAAAATATTATTATTTTTCTGCTCATCGTTCTCTTTCTTCATTTTAAATAGCAAAAAAACTAACGACACTAAAGCCAATACAACTATGCAAACTACAAAATATATAACCTGTTTACTTTTTCCTCTCATATAATGATAAATTTTAACATAAAAAAAAATAAAAACATAGTTAAGTTGATTAATTTTAAAAAACAAAAGAGACCTATAATCTCTTTTGTTGACCAAACCTGATTTTATTACTTAACTTCAAAATAAGATGACGATGTTTGTCCAAAAACTTTTGGATTATTCCTTTCGTAAATTAAGCTCGGTAACTGTAAAAAATTACCTCTAGTTGTAGCTCGAATATAATAATCAAATTCATAAACACCAGGCTCAAGATAATCCTTATATATCATCGCCCTATCATCTTTAATTTCTTTATAGTCTGGATATAAATAACTATTCTTAACTTCTTTTTCAATAGATCGCAATGATCTTTGGTCAGTAATCAGATCCATATCCAATATCTCAAATCCAGCAGGAATAAAATCCTCTATAAGAACAGATTTTCTTTCATCGGGAACTACTATTTTCAAATGAGCCCTTAATATGTCTCCAGTCTGTGCAGATATTATTACCTTTTTGCCATCATTATCATTCAAGGAATAAAGAGATCGAACAATCGTAAATCCTTCATCCTTTGATTCAGCACTAAAAGATGAATAGCACCTTAAATAAATATTATAATAAAAAGGATCTTTAAATAAACTCCTATGATTAGATTTATCAAATTCGATTGAATTTATTTTCCCACCCTGAAGTTCATTTATATCAACCGTTTTATTTATCTGATCGAAAACTTTTAGGGAATTAAAACTATACTCGTCAAACTTATTCCCATTTACTTTTACTGTTAAAGAATATTCTGCATTATTTTCTTTCTTCCAATTTAAAAATTCGACAAAAGAATCAATAACATTAGCTGTATTTTGTGTTGATCCCCACGAACCATCTTTTTGCCTTGAACCAATAAGCCAATTAATTATTTCCTCATTATTCTTAGTATCTCTTTTTGCAATTGCATTAGACCTTAAATATAAAGCAGTATCAATAATATCACTTTCATAATTATCTCCAAAATTATTTTCATTCGGCCCTATAGACACACCCCTTACGTCAACATTAACCCTATCATCAAGAAGCTTATTCACTTTTTCAGCACTACCCCAACTATATCCACCCTGATTCACTATAACACCCAACTGTGCTAAAGATTGATTACTAATTTTATTAAGTAAGTCATTACTTTTAATTATATCTTCAAGTACTCCTTTTATTTTTTTGTCATTTTTATATTTATCGCTAGAAATTAAACTAAAAGCCGCGGCAATTACCTTATTATTATCTTTATTTTCACTATCAAAAATAGGATAAATATAATCAATTACTTTAATTAATCTACCATTACTAATTTCTATTTTTTCATTTTTTTCCATTTCAATAAACATATCTAAAACTTTTAAAGAAGTATAAAAATTAGAATCAGCTCCTCCGAAAAAACTAAAACCACCATCATTGTTCTGATTTTTATAAATCTTAATAAGACTGTTATCAATTAACTCATCAAAAGTATATTCCTTTCCATCATAAGAAATTTTACTCAAATTAAATTTATTATATGGGTCAGTTATATTTAAACTTCGTCTTACGACAGACATTCCTTTTAGACTACTCGCAAGCTGTTCTGATCCTGCGTACGGATATTTTATCAAATAATTCAAACCATCAGATAAAAATACTGATAAATTTGTTCCTCCTCGAAGTGAAAAATCTCCCATCTTACACGAGGCATCATTTGGGACATAAACGACTTCATTTATTTTATTCTCCACCGAATAGCTAGAACTTGCTGCCAAGTCATAAGTTGTATTAGTTCTCACAATTATCTGTTGATTAACTTCGTCATCTACTTCATCGCCAATAACTTTTATAGTAAAATTATGAAAATCTTTAGAAAAATTTTTAGGTGCATTAACGGAAAAGTAAACCGACTGAGAATCTCCTTTTTCGATATTTAAAACAACTTCCTTCTCTTTTCCCAAAAAACTCAAAGTATCACTAATAAAAGATACTTTTAAGCTTTTTTTAATACTAGACTGATTAAATATCTTTACACCAACATAAAATGAATCTCCAGAAATAATAAACTTCGGCTTAAATGGCATAACCGTCACTTCTTTTTCGGTATTAAAATTAAAATATGAAACTCCAATTTTCGAACCCGTCGTTACTCCGATAGCCTCTGCTTGCCAGTAAGATAAAATATCTGGTAATTGAAAAACCACATCTGCAACGCCCGTATTTCCTGTTAAAATATTACCTTTCCAATATGCAACATTATTAAAGTTATTTTCTAATAATGGAACATTATAATTATTTGTCTCTTCCTCAAAATTTTCACTACTATTTTTATCGCCACTTATTATATTTTTAATATTTGAAGATGTTGATATTGTCAAAGGAAAACCATTATAAAAAAACAAAAATGGATCTCTTTTAAGACTACTAACATTTACAATACTTGAGCCAACTATAGATAACGAAACTTCAGCAGGAACCCCATTTGCCTCACTTGCAGTAGTGTAAACTCTAAGCCTTACTTTTTCTCCAGGTGCATAATTTACTTTATCGGTAGTTAATTTCACATTTAATTTATTACCTCCACTATCGATATTAAAGCTTTTCATCGCAAATTTTACCGCAGGATCAGGGGATTGCAGTAATACAGACACGTAAACATTAGGAGAATAACTATTATTAACTTTAAATTTATAACTATAAAATCCTCCAATAATATCAACGACCTTATATTCAAAAATTTTACCTCTCTCAAGTGTAATTAATGCCTTTGCCTTCGGGTAAGAAGCTTCGATTACTAATTCACCAATATCGCCATCTCTAAGTTTGTCTTTGTTCGTTTTTAAGTTTAAAAGACCAGCATCCTTCACCTGCACTCCAACCTGCCCATCATCACCATAAACATACAATGTTATTTTTGTGTATATCTTGTTTCCCTTACTATCAGTTATCGATAATTCAACCTCATATTCACCCTCTTTGTCAATTTTCTTAAAACTAGAATTATAAAATCCACTTGCACTAGTAGAAATCAACTGCTTATTAACCAAAACTGTTTTCTTTTCCCAATTATTATTAGAAAAAACCCAGTCAATCTTATAAAAGGATACTTCTATGTTTTTTACTATTTTAACGCCGCCATTTATATCTGTTGATATTATATTCAACTTAATATTCTCATTCCTTGAAACAAAATATGAACCCAACTGAACCCCAAGATAAGTTTCTCCAGAATGAAAAATAACTGATTTTTGGACAGCAACACTCTGTCCAAAAGAATTTTTAATAACAATATCAAAAATAATAATTTTACTCTGCTTTTCATCTTTAAAAAGAACATCTAAGTCTATTTGTTTGTTAATATTAGTTTTTCCATTTTGATCAAGTGTTTCACTCCCTCTAAAAAGAAACTTACTACTATTATCATCCTTTGCTGTATTAAAATTATAATTCCCATCTTGATACTTATCAAAATAATAATTTTTAGCTGACACAGTATACTCCACCATTCCATTTTCAACTGGAACCCCGAAATAATAATTAGCATTGATATCTAAAGAGACTACTTCTTTAGAAATATACTCATCCTTATCAGTCGTAACCTTAGTATCAAAAGTAGCCCTAACTTCCTCAAGCACATTAAAATATCCACAATTATAATCACTCGCACATATAGAATAAGAACCAATAGCAGAATCTTTATTTAAAACAATTGATGCATTAAAGGAGCCAAAACTATCAAGCTCAATCTCATATTCTGAGATTCTATTTCCTTTTGGATTATTAATAAATACTTTCGTAGATTTATCTGATATTTGATAACTACCATCATAGCCAGTTCGAAGTATTCCTCTAATATTTACTGTTTCGCCAGGCTGATAGTTTGATTTATCGGTATAAATATAAGATCTTTTAACTGAAAAAGCACTATTTGCATTATTTAGTTTTTCACTTCCACTTCCAACAATAGCACTATCCTCCCCGTTTTCGACTACCACAACTTCAAGATTTCCGACTGGACTTATCAAGGCTAATCCATCTGAAGTCGTAATTCCTTCAACTATTTTTCCAGTACTATATAGTCTTATTTTTGCCCCCACTATTGGATCTTGTGTTTTAATATTAGTAACCCAATAAATATTTTTTAAGTCTTTAAAAAAATCCTGATTTTCATTCACGCTACCATCTTTCAAGTCCATTCTCTTTTCAGCTACTGCCAAATTAGTAACAGTTAAAAAAGAAAAAATTGCTTTTCCTTGATTGTACTTATCATTTGATACCTTTATTACATAATTTCCTATTGGCTGACTAAAATAATCATTGATATTAATATCAAAATAATTATTTATCCAATACCTTTCTGATAATGATATTTTTTTACTTTTTATTTCTTTACAATTAATATTATTTTTTTCTCCATAAATAGTATCATTATTTTTATTTCTACCAATATAATCACTGTAAAAACTATAAGCATCAACTTTCTTACATATTTCTAAATTAACAGAATTAATATTTTGAGCCCCAAAAGAAATAGAAACCTTGTCTGGAGAAGTTACCGCATATAATTGCTGCATTGGAAAGATAGAAACATACATACCTTCCATTTTGGATGTAACAACATCTTTAGATATCGAAACCTTTTGCCCAAAAACATCACTAATAATAAAATCAAACTTATAGTTTTTTTCAGGCATAAAACCGACATGAATGTTCGTAACATAATCTCCTTCAGAACAATACATAGCCTCAACCCCTTTTGTATCGATTTTTTGTTTCCAAGATGCATCCCAAGAAAAAATTTCATAATCAAAATTAGCTTTTATTAAGTCTTTGAAATTTTTTTTATCAGGAATAAATAAAGGATTATTTGAACATAGAATCAGGGAAGACAAATCGCTAATATGAGGATTTTTTCCTAAATCTACATTTAGCGACTCATATGTTTTTAAAGTCTGGCTTACTTCATCTGTATTTATTTTTTGGCCATCACTATTAAAAATACTCTTTAAGACAATTTCTATTTTCTCACCTATCTTAATTTTTTCCTTAGAAAAAGAAATTAGAATATTTTTTTTATTAGAAACTTTCTGACAATTAACATCGTATATACTTACATTATCATCGCTACATTTTTGAGCATATTCTACCTTATTCACAGGAACAGAAGATGTAATTAATGTTTTTAAAACATCAATATCTTCGTAAAAACTTATTGATAATTTTCCGGACGGATCAAAAAAATTAACATCAAATTCACTTGTGTTATTAGAAACACTTCTCCAATCCTTAATAACACTACTAGTATGAATTTTTATTTTCTTCTTAATATCAAAACTTATATCTCCCTGCAAAGGATACGCCTTATTAATTTCCAAAGAATAATCTTTTTGAAGATCCCATAAATATGTCCGATTAAAAGAATTTGGCTTATTAAAAATCTCTATTATAGTTTTATCCTCTTCTACTTTTCCATTATCGATAAATTCTCCTAAAAAAATATTATTAATTGGATTAGGTGTGTCTATTATATTCAAATCATTAATTGCTGAAGAAACAAAATTTTCTAAAGATTCTATTCCAAATACATCTCCTGATTTAACGGAAGTATCTATAATGCTTTTACTTTTACTAGCATAACGAGCAAAAAAAGAAATTTCCTTATTTTCAGAATTATACAACTTCATCTCCCCAATCATTTTTTTTAAATCAACGGGTTGATTATAATAAATTCGAATAGGTTCATTATAGACAATATTTCTCGTTTCCTCAGAAAAAGAATCCAAACATCTTAAATTTCTCGTTTCGAAGCTAAAACTGCTCTCATCAACACTTAATCCATCCAAAGAGATAAATCCTTTTTTGATCTTAACCTCATAACCAGCAGAAGGAATAAGGGGCTCAGAAGGGCTAAGCTGAAGAGTATTCTTACTTATCCATTTAAAATTACCATTTACCTTAGGAGAAATTTCTACGGGGATGTTCTCTACAATTTTCTCTACATTAGAAGATTCAACCATTGGCCTATTAAAGACAATCATTATCTCCGAATCCTCAGAAGCCTCGGACCCATTATCGGGGAAAACATTTACAACCTTTGGGTCCTCTACTGCCAAAAAATCGGCCTTGATTTTTTTACTATCTCCCAGATTAAGAAATACATCATAGTAACTATTTAATGATAATTTATCACTAGGTTTAAAATATAAAATCTGACTAGAGGAATTATCAGCAGCGAAAGCAAAAGAAAAAATACTAGACGAGCCTTCAACCCAATCCCCGTTTATTTTAGGATTAAAAGCTATTTTATCTTTTACATTATTCATATCTACTCCCGAAGGTACCGAAATTTTGATAATAGCAGATTGTGATATTCTTTCAGGAACTAATCTATAACGAGCGATAGAATCATTTTTTATGACATCAATATAAGAAAAAATATAAAAAAATAAAAAAATCCCTAAAATTGTACCAAAAAAAATAATTAATTTTTTAGGCGTCCAAAAATAAACTATCTCCTGCCAAAGCATGCTCTGACTTAATTTTTCCTTTATTTGAGAAAAATAAAAAGAAAATCTTATCCGTAAGTCAGAAGATTTAGAACTTTCTTGAATACCAAAATAATCCTTCAGCGAATTACTATCAAGAATTTCCTTTTTTGGATTAACATTATAAGAAATATTATCCTCCTTCGCGTCAACACTATTTAAGTTTTCGATATTATCTTTTTGTGGCTGATCCTCCATACTTCTAAAATTATTCCTTTTTTAAACAAACCTTTTATTCATTATATAAAATTTTTTGCTTTAATACAAAGTATTTTTAGGGCATCTAAAAATAAAACTCCTGATACTATTAATCAGGAGTAGGTTATTTTATAAAAATCAAAATTTTCCACTAGTTATAAACAACATGACCTTAGGAGCTACCAAAAAAGAAGCTACATTTATAACTACGGAAACGATTAAAATCTTATTAAACTCGACTCTAAGAGCGTTATACAATACCAAAGTTTCAATTAAAATTCCTATTGCTTGGAGAATATAGATATAATAAGGAATACTACTAACTAAAAAAAGAGGAAGGACAAACCAAATATAAGAAAGCCTCATCGCACATCCAATTGTCCCAGAAAAAATAACATGATCAGTTTCATGCCCCCACTTCATAATAAATTTACTTATTATAAAAAGTAAAGGTAATTCAATGACTAAATTTGCCAAAATAGTAAATAAAAACTCAAAACCTGTGCTCATATTGTTTTATGATTAATTGTTATTTTTTATAATTATATCACAAAAAAATAAAAAGTTATAAGTCTTAATCTCTTTCCCTTGATTTTATTTTTTTAAACGAAACATTATAACCAAAAGCTTCAAGCATTTTTCTCGCACTTCTTAATGCAATTTTGCTAAAAAAAGAAATTTGAAGAAATTCTTTATCAGAAGAGCTGATTATTCCAAAAACTATTTCATAATCCGAAGATTTTATTTTTTTAGAAAACGATTCCTTCCTATGAGATTCGGGAATTTTTATATCCAATTTTTTTTTAAAACTTACATCAGATAAAAATAATTTTCCGGCAATTACTCCTTGGCTAAAAAGATTATTTAAAACAGCAGTATTTCCGAATCTCTTTATATAAATTATCTTTTTATTCAAAGAATAAAGATCACAAAACTCTATTGAACTGTGGACATCATAAATAATATTGGACCCATCTAGGCAAATATAATTCTCGTTATTTTCTGCAACCCATTTATTATATTGCAATTCATTCATATCCTTTGGGCAATCTGGTAAAAGTAAATCAGAAATTGGAAAATTAGCATAATCATCCAAAACCGCCTCAAAAAATTCTAAATCTATTAAATACCATTTTCCGCTATTCAAAACATACTTACTTCCCTCATCTTCAATTTCAGCATAAAGGCATTTGTAGACTTTCCAAGAATAAAGATTACTTTCTTTAGATGCAGATACGCAATAAGCATTTGCTCTTTTTAAAAAATCTAAATCAATATTTTCTTCTGCAAATACGCCCTTAAAATCTTCTAAATACAAATCAGGATAAACTGTTTCTCTTTTATTTCCATACTTAAATCCAACAACATCATTCCAATTAATTGTTTCCGGAATTGCTAACCATATTCTTTCAACAATTTTTTGTTCTCTTATTGCAGCCACAACTTTTTCGTTAAGTCTCAAGATCAAAGTTCTATTGCTTATTTCTTTAATTTTATCAATCCACGAAAAATTATTTTTATATTCCTCACTCTTATAAGCTTTATAGTAATCAGTCAATCTTTCCTTTACGTTATTCATATTAACATCAACCGATAAGTGTAAAGAATCTCTTCCCGTTGCCGTACTACCAAATATTCTATCTTTTACTCTTCCTACTAACGATTGTATAAGATCTTGTTCTATATCTACTCCAAAATCAGAAAAAACACCTTCTCTTCCAATGTTCTCACGACTATTTTTTTGAACAAGTGCCATATTTTTTTTACTTATACTTTTCAAAGCCTTAGGTTCTACTAAATTAAGAGTTGTTCTGAATCCAAAATTTTCCTCAATAGCATCCTTATCAATCATTTGCCACCCACCTCCAAAAGTTATAGCAAAGATTCTTTCTCCATCCTCAGTATTGATAACTACAAGAAAAACAGCACTAGGATATGAATTAAAAATCTTAAATTTTTCAAAATCGATTTCGGCATCAGGAAAAAAACTCCTTATCCACGACGGTGGATTAATTTTTGATTCGGCGATAAAAAGAATACCACAATTCGATATTTCTATTTTATGAGCTTGAATTTTCTTCTTCAAAACATCTCCTACTAAAACGTGTCTTTTTATTAAATAAATAGATAACTTATTAATTCTAGAATCTGCCATTTTTATTTTATATAAGATTTAATTAAGTGATTGGTTTTGGATGTTAAAACTTATACTAACATCTATCGGCAATTCAGAAACAATAGTATAACCTTTATCTATTTTTTGAGAAACACGACAATAATATCTTCCGCTTTTAGTAATCTGAAATCCTCTAATATTCATTCTTCCTCTAAACCTTTTTAAGTTCTTATCTATATCTATCTTTTTTTCATAACTATTTAAACATTTTCTATCCGGATCAAAAAAATCTACCTTTAAATCCATATAATTTTCTTTCTCTTCATCTTCAATAACCCAGTAATTAACTAGCTGCCATTCAATAGGCACTACAACTTTTTCATCGTTGGCACTACGAGTTCCATTAAAAACCAAACTAACATCTTCTATGCATTCAAATAAACTAACTAAATTTGTTTCAAAATCAATTGAAGATTTTTGACATAGTACAGACCAAATATGTTGCATAAGGGGTAAATTAATTTTATTTATAAAACAATTCTATCAAACAAAATCAATAAGGTAAATCAAAAAAAATAAAAAAGCCCAATGGGCTCCACAAAAAAAAGGAAATGGGTACGAATTCATATGAATAAGTACCCAATATATAAAAAGAACAAAATAATATTCGAATGTTTAAAAGTGCTATTGTGACACAAATGCATACGCATTTGTGTCTATTCAATTTATTGTAACGAAACTATTCATTACTAAGTAAATTTTATCGTCCTCTTTAAAAAATGTCAAGGGTTTCAAAACAAAAAAACCGGCGAAGCCGGTTTTAAATCTTATATAAATGTAATTGCATTCCCCTTCTTATTCGCCCTCCCAGTCCTTCCTATTCTATGCACATAATCCTCATAAGTAGCTGGGAGATCATAATTTATTACATGACTAACATCGTCAATATCAAGTCCTCTTGCGGCAACATCAGTTGCAACTAAATATTTACTTGATTTGCTCTAAAAAACCTCAATGCTTTTTGTCTTTTTACTTGACTTTTATCTCCATGAATTGACTCAGTCTTAAATCCTTTTTGATTTAAAGCAACAGAAAGTTTTTCAACACCATGCTTTGTTTTTCCAAAAATAAGAACCTTATTAAATTCTTTTTTACCAAGCAAATCGCAAAGGACTTCAAGCTTTCGATTCTTATCTAAAACCCTAACAACATCCTGATCAACATTGCTAGATGATTCGCTCGTTCTAACAGATATCTTGACTGGATCTTTTAAAAATTTCTTGACTAAAAATTCTATCTCATTTGGAAAAGTTGCAGAAAAACACATTGCTTTTTTATTTGCTGGCATTTGAGAAATAAGAAATTTTATATCATCAATAAATCCCATATCAAGCATTCTATCAGCCTCATCCAAAATAATTGTTTTAAATTGAGACATATCTAATGCTTTTCGCTGAACCATATCTTTTATTCGTCCAGGAGTTCCAATAATAAAATTATGGCTTCTCTTTAAATCAAAAAATTGATTTCTAACACTCGTACCTCCAATACAAACAACAGAAAATATTTTTAATCCAAAAGTAAACTCTCTAAATTCTTTTTCAATCTGCTGGGCAAGTTCACGAGTAGGAACAATAATTATTGTTTTACTAGTTCTATCCAAAAGAACATCATTGATTGCAGGGATTAAAAAAGCTGCAGTCTTTCCAGTTCCAGTATTAGCTATACCAACAACATCCTTCCCGCTTAATATCAAGGGAATCGTTTGATCTTGAATTGGAGTTGGATTAATATATCCTTTTTTAATGATATTATCCTTCAGCCTTTGATCAACTTCAAAATCAATGAATTTATTTTTTGGAACATATACTTCTTCCTTATCATCATCAATACTGCTCTTTTGAATAAATCTTGATACGTCTATTCTGCTACCAGAAAACTTATTACTACTTTTTGAAACAAATCTTCCTCCTCGATTTCCAGCACTCCCACTATTACTATTAAATCTTGGCTTATAGGCTGATCTGCCCTCACTTCCAAACTTTGGCTTATTTTCATCAGGCTTAATACTACCTTTGCCAAAATTACTTCTAGTACTATTCTTTTTTTTAAAATCCTGATTATATCCAGACTTAAAACTCTTTTTCACTTGTTTGATTCTAGTTTGCATAAGTTTAATAAAAAAAGCGGAGACTCTAATTATATGAATACAGAGACTTCGCTTTTTTTAAGATCTCAATATTATTAAAACTATATCATATTTAAATAATTTGTCAAGGTAAATTACCTAAAATTACAGTTCTAATTTTGGATATTCCTGCATAAAAACTTCAACTCTTTCATCAATTATTATATGAGCATATTCCAATGGCCTTTTTAAGTGCAATCCTGCAAGAGAACGACACCTGCTTAAAGCGACATATGCTTGCCCAGGAGCAAAAGTTCCACCCCCAAAATCAATAATCACCTTTTCGTACGTCTTTCCCTGCCCCTTATGAATTGTAATTGCCCACGATAGCTTCATTGGAAACTGAACAAAATTTCCAACTATTTCTGATTTAATTTTTCCCTCGCCCTCAAGGGCAAATTTTACTTTTTCCCATTTATACTTACTAACATCATCAAAAGATCCATCGTCAAACATTACTCGTATGTAATCATCCTCCATTTTTATTACTTTAACAATATCGCCATTTATCCATCTACCCTTAGGATCATTGTTTAACAACATCACCTGAGCCCCTTCTTTTAAAAATAAATCCTGAAGGGTAGGAAGATCATTAGATTTAAATTCTCCGTCAACAAAACCCTTATATTTTTTTTCACTACCAGAAAGACTAGTTAATTTTTCATAATTAATTCTCTCAGCTGCATAATTATTAGTAACCAAAATAACTCCCAAATTATCATAATTATCAGAATTCAAAACTCGCTGATTTATTTTCAATAAATGACTATCATTAAGTCTATACATTCTTATAGAATCAAGTAATTCTATAAATTCTAAATCAGATTGTCTATAAACCTGCTGCAATTCAATCATAGAAAATTTTCCCAACTTAAAACAATTTGCATCAAAAAAATATGGACTTTTATAAACTATCTTAAAAATCATATCCTCCCCTCCTTGAACAATTGGCGGCAACTGATATAAGTCACCAACAACTATAATTTGAATTCCTCCAAACGGACTTCCCGGATTGGGACCATTTATTCTTAAAAATTTTTCAATACAATCAAAAAGATCAGCTCTTACCATAGAAATTTCATCAATTATCAAAATATCAATATTTTCATAAATTTCTCTGTTCTTATAAGCTTTTTTAACATCCTTTTCTGTAACCCCCGGACGAAACTTAAAAAATGAATGTATTGTTTGTCCCTGTATATTTACTGCAGCCACCCCAGTTGGAGCCAAAACAACCACATTCTTCTTTGCCGTCGCTCTAAAATACTTCAAAAAAGTAGTCTTTCCAGTCCCTGCCCGCCCTGTTAAAAAAACATTCCCTCCTTTTTCCAGCAATTTCAACAATTTTTTACCTTCATCCGATAATTTAATGTCAGGCTTATCAAAAGATAAGTAGTTTCTATTTTCTCGCCTCTTACCTATTCCACCCCTTGCCATCATTTCCGAACTACTCAATATTTTTTTATTATTTTGAAAAATCATATTTTTATATAAATCACTAAATAAAATTATAACACAAAAAAAATAAAAACCACCATTTACTCCCAAAAAGTCAATAAAAATGATATAATTATCATATAATAATAATTATAAAAGCTTATATGGATCCAAGAATTATAGCAACTGTTGGACCAACGTCCGATGATTACAAGATATTAAAAGACATGGTTGAGACAGGGATGAATATCGTAAGGATAAATTTTTCACATGGAAATTACGAACAATGGAATCGAGTTAAATCATATTTATCAAGAATCAAAGAAGAAAGCGGCATCAGTGTTAAGATGATGATGGACCTACAAGGACCACGTATTCGTGTCGGAATACTACCTCACGAAATATTGATAAAAGAAGGAGAAACATATTCTTTTATTTATGGAAAAACAGATATCAAAAAAAATGAAATACCCATAGATCACGCTAATCTATATCAAGATATGAAAGTTGGCCAACCATTTTATTTAGCCAATGGAATGATCGAGCTGGAAATATCCGAAATAAAAAATAAAAAGATAATCGCTAGAGCGATTAGGGGTGGACACCTGCTATCACGTAAGGGAATAAACATTCCTGCCACAAATCTTTCAGGTGATGTTATTACTGAAAAAGATAAAAAAGATGCAATATTCGGTGCAGAAAATGGTGCAGATTATATCTGTCTATCATTTGTCCAAACTGGAAACGACATCAAGCAACTAAAAAAAATAATAAAAAACAAAGACATAAAAATCATCGCAAAAATTGAAAGAGGTACTGCACTTATCGATATAGATAATATTGCAAAATATTCAGACGGACTAATGGTTGCTCGAGGAGATTTAGGCATAGAAGTTCCCATTGAAGAGCTTCCAATAATACAAAAAGAACTAATAAGAAGAGCTCATTGGTACAAAAAACCTGCAATAGTTGCTACCGAAATGCTTTCTTCTATGATTGATAAGCCTAGACCAACAAGAGCAGAAATTGCTGATATCGCAAATGCCATATTCAGTGGAGCAGATGCAGTAATGCTTTCCGATGAAACTGCTTCAGGTATGTATCCCGTTGAAGCTGTGGCCACTATGCGAAAAATAGCTAAAAGATCTGACGAATATTACAATGGAACAAACTATCTAAATAATAAATAAAAAAAACCGGATAAAGATCCGGTTTTTTATTTCAGTTCTTATTCCCTGTCCCTGAAAACCTCTTCGTGTCTCCCACAAAAATTTTTCCACCTCTTTTGATTACCCACATCCTTAATAAGCATACTTAGCCCAACAACTATAAGTAAGCAGGGCCAAATAATATTCCATGTATCTCCAGAAATAATTCCTAAGCTATGCAATAAAAACACTATCCCGATTGTGATAATTGCTAATCCAAAAAACATAATATTATTTTTAATTTATTATTTAATTACTTGAACTAAAGAATTATCTAAAACATTTAAATAAACGGTTTTTTCATTACGGCCATTTTCCAAGTCATCCTTATTGCTATAATACTTTTCTACTACGAAACCATTATCAATCGATATATTATTTTGAAAAATATTATCCCCTAAAAAAACGGTGTTGGTACTAACATAGCTATAACTATTCCTAATAGCAGCGGCAATATAATACGAAACATTATTACCAAGGCTATACGTAACAACAAAAACAGCATCTGTTAACTTGTCGTCGTTCAGATTACCAAATACAGGAACTCCACTCGTATTAATAAAAACTTTTACATCTGATGACAAACTTTTTTGAGCTTTACCATTGGATAATATAAAGTTATCACCATTAATTAAATACTTTCCATCAAGAGGACTAATATTAGAAACAGGAAAAACTACAGTTGAAACACCAAAATAATCAATTTTATCAACTTGAGTATAATACCAGTAAAAACCAATAGCAAAAAATGCTATAACAAAGATAATAACTATTCCTACACTATTTAATATTTGATCAAATTTATTCCTTTTCATAATTTATATTTACTATTAATATATTAACATAAATTAAAAATTTTTGTAACAAAAAAGTTTAAATCGCATTGTAATTAATAGAAGGGCAATGAATATCACCAATATAAAAGAATTAGTTGAAAAATCAAAAAATAAAGACAATCAAGCTTTTGGAGAATTGTTTGATTTTTATTACCCTAAAATATTAAGCTATGCTCTAAGAAGTACTACAAATCTTGACCACGCTAAAGACATAACTTCGAACACATTCATAAAAACGTTAACTGGTTTAAAAAATTTTAAATGGAAAGATAATGCAAGTTTTAACGGATGGATATACAAAATAGCAAGTAATGAAATAAATCAATTCTTCAGAAAACAAAGAAAGTATAAATCAGTCATTACTATTAACGATAATAAGTTTGATTTAAGCGATAACGACGAATCAAGTAAAAAAATAAAAACCATTATCGAAAACGATGAGTATCTTAAAATTTTAAATGATACCCTTAAAAATTTAAATCCAATCCATCAAAATATAATAAGATTGAGATATGTTGAAGACCTATCCTACGAAGAAATATCAAAAGCTATTGGGAAAAACGAATCGACCATAAGAGTTTACTGTTTAAGAGCAAAAGAAAAGCTTAAAAATATAATAGAAAAGAATAATAAAGAATTTTTGGAAAAATAAAAAAATGAACATAGAGGAAATATTCCAAAAAATAAATAAAGATAATCATGAATTAAAAAACCATAGAAATAATTTACGGGCAACTTTACTTGAAAATAAATACTTTATTAAAAAAGAAAATAATTATCCACGACTTAACATTACACTCCCTTCATTGTCTTTAACGCTTTCAACAATTATTTTCATTGGAGTATATATTTTAATTCCAAAAACAACACCGATTCAAACACTATCGAAAAATGATCAAGGCTCATCGCTTTATGCCAGATTATCAAAAAATAATAACACAACAAAATTAACAAAAACAAATGAAACAAAAACATTAGAAATAAATCAAGAAAATACAAAAACAATATTACATTTTAATAGTAATAATGTTCTTACTAATTCAACAGTTAAAAAATAATTTTAAAAACTATGAACTTATTAGAAAACAAATACTTTCAAATATTATGCTGCACATTAATAATAATCTTAACAATATTTATAGCAGTATTAATAAATGAAAAATCAAAACCTAGTGAAAATAATCTTATAACCGTTACGGGCACAGGAGAGGTTTACGCAACCCCAGACATTGGAGTTATAAACATTTCCGTCCGAACAGAAAACAAAGAAGTAAAACTAGTCACGGACGAAAATAACGAAAAAATGAATAACATTATCAATTTTTTAAAAGATAAAAAAATTGATCAAAAAGATATAAAAACAACTAATTTTAATCTAAATCCAATTTATAGCTTCGAGGATAAGACTGGAAAAAGGAATGTTTCTGGATACGAGGCAACTCAAAGTGTATCAGTTAAAATCCGAGACATATCAAAAGTAGGAGAAATAATATCTGGAGCAACAGAAAAAGGTGCTAATGAAATAGGAGAGCTTACCTTCATTACTGATGATAATGAAAAAATAAAAGAAAGTGCAAAAAAAATTGCCATAGAAAATGCTAAAGAAAAAGCAAAAGCCTTAGAGGATCAACTTGGAGTCAAGATGATAAAAATAGTCAACTTTTCCGATAGTTCATATGCACCAATCGCAACCAGCTACGATGCATACAACGCAGGATCATCAATGAAAACATTAGGAGCCGTACAATCTCCTGAGATACAAACAGGGCAAAATAAAATCATCTCGACAGTAACGATAACCTACGCAATTGAATAAAAGAAAAAGAGCCGTTTGGCTCTTTTTTTTTACATAGAATTTTATTCTATAATAACTTTCAATTACGAAAAATGATAAAAATCCGATTAACTTTTTAACATCAATATCTATTTTTTTTGCTCTTTGGCCAAAGGAAATTCTAAAGTAAATAGACTACCAACTCCTTCCATGGAATCAACAGATATTGCCCCACCCATAAGCTCCACAATTTGTTTAGTAATCCACAAACCTAATCCTGTTCCGATGATATCATTGGTTTTTTTATTTTTAACACGATAAAACTTTTCAAACAAATGTTCTCTTTCCTTAGCAGACATTCCAATTCCACTATCCTTAATCATTATAAAAAAAGAATTGCCCTGACTTTTAGCTTTTATTTCAACAGTCCCAGCAAGAGTATATTTAATAGCATTTCCAATAATATTAATCAAAACCTGCTCAAGACGATCCTTGTCAACACTAACTACTGACTGAGAGCCACTATCAATCTGACAAGACAAAATGAGCTTTTTTTCACTTGCTTGAACAGAAAACTGATTAACAACATTTTGAATAATTGGCCAAATATCAATTGACACACTATCAATTTTCATTCTTCCTTGCTCAATACGACTTACATTCAAAAGGTCTTCAATTAATGAATTCAATCTTTCCGTTGAAACCTTTATGATTGACAAATATTGCAAAGCTTCATTCCCAATCGAAAGTTTTTTGGCATCATCCATCAACATAACAATATATCCCCTAATAACCGTAACTGGAGTGCGAAGTTCATGAGAGGCCATAGAAATAAACTCATCCTTCATCTGGTCTATTTCTTTAATTTTATTGTAAAGCATTGCAGATTCAAAAAGACTAGAATTTACAAGCAATAATAAAATTATAATTATAACAGAAAATATTAAAATTAAATAAGACTGAGTAAGTGCAACAGATAAGACTGTATCAATTGCATTTGCAGAAAGGGTCATTACTAATAACGCTTTTTTATTACCCAAAGAATCCTTTAGCGGGGAAACAACCAACCAATAATAATTATTATTATCTTTATCTACTATTTTTTGAGCACTTGGCCAATTACTATTCCAAGCAATCACATAAGCCATTGAAGAATAAGACTGCCCTACTTTATCTTTATCAAAACTAGCTGCTAATTTAAAACTATCATTATCTCTATAAAAAATATCCAATGATTTGATATCATCTTCATATTTTTCATCCAACAGTTCGGCATTTTTAGTATAAGACTGCCAACCGCTAACATAGCTTTGCAAATCTTGCTGAGAATCAAGCTTATCAGCCAATGAGATATTAATTGACTGACTTATTCCAACTGCTTTATCTCTAAGACTTTGATCGACTGTATTTTTAAACGACTGAGAAAAAAGCCAAGTATTAAAAATTATAACACTTGGAATAACAACCATTAAGGCGATAGAGTAAACAGTTTGCTTGTTGTCCTGCAAAAATTTACCATTCTTAAAGAAGTTCAGTTTCATATTATTTATTTTCCTGCCTCGCCGCTTTACTTCTAATAAATAAGAATAAAATTATCAACAAAGCTATAAATCCTACGCCAGCGATAACATAAGTTCTAATAAAGCTATCAGAACCTTCAGGGTTAGAAACCGAGGCGGCATCTTCCATTCTTATAAAATCTTCCAATGCCACAGCCCTTGCTTCATCAATAAAAAACAGTTTTGGTAAGCTTGCCTCTAAGATACGCCCCTCACTATTATTAACAACAACATAGGCTTCATGTTTTCCATTTATAAGTGATTTATCTAATTCATAAACCCAGTTACCGTTAAGGTCAGATTTAACGGTAATAACTATTGGCATAGTGCTATAAATAAACAAAGTCAAAACATTATCAGGAGCTGCTTTTCCTTGAAATTTAATTGTGTTAGAATTATCATTATTTTTTACTTGCTCAATCGTTAATGCCCCACTTATAGGTAACTCTTTTTTAAATTTAGGCTGTTCCAATGGCTTACCATCAGCAATTGCCCTATCAACTCCAACTAACTCACTCTTTTTATAATCAATTCCCAAACGAGCTTCCATGTCATCAGAAATACCGTTACTATTGCTATCGAAAGTAATAGCTATCGAAGATAAATATTCAGTAATATCATTCTCTATAGGTAAAAAATTAACAGAAATATTATCATTACTAGGAGCCAATGGAAGGTTATCAACTGCCACCTCAGAAAAACCCCCACTAGAGTTAACGACTTTAATGGTTCGATTTTCTGTATTAATAGTAGTAACGTTACCAATAGACTCAACTAATTTTTTTTGATTTTCAGTAGAAATATTATTTTTCAAATCAGCCAAGAGAACATTACTTATATATGCTTCGCATTCAACAGGTTTTAATCCTTGGCACTTGATAGGTTGAGGATATTTACTCAAAAGATATTCCTTACAACCGTTATAAGTATTAATTTGCTTAGTTAAACAATCGCTAACAATATTAATTTGAGAAACATACGCCTGACAATTTGCAATATCAGTTATATTTTCACGAAGACATTCAGCAGATAAATCATCCTTAATAAGAGGCACGTCTACATTCTGCTCTGGATTAATTGACAAAAAATTACAAAATTTCGTTAATTCAGGAGTACTATTTTTTACTGTCGGACAATCAAAAATAATTGAACATTTCCTTGATTGATTATTATCTTTAGTGCATGCCCCCCAAGGCTCACACTGCCACTTATCCTCACTACAAGAAGATTGCGACACTACACAAGCCTCTTCGAGTACTGAATTACCAAAACATCCACTAGGGGAAGCAGATATTAATTTTCGGGTTCGTTTTCCGTTTTGACATAGACTCCAATCAGAATAAACATAAGCCAAGCAATTAACAGTCTGGCATTTTTCTTCTACAATCTTTTCCCCCTCACTACACCCCTCAGAAAAACCAGAAAGAACTGTCCTATATCGCTTTCCATCCTGACAAGAACTCCAATTAGAATAACTATATATACATGGAACACATGATCTTGTTAATTCTTCCGAATTAACGATACAATCGCTAGGGCTTTTTTCGATAACTGTTCTAGTTTGTTTTTTATCAATGCACTTACTCCAATCAGAATATTTATAACTACACGCAGTCTTAATAGTAAAAGATGATTTTAAGCTTGAAGAAATTATTTTTTCGCTACCGCTACTATTAACATAAGAAATGACACTCAAATTCAAAACACCTCCAGAGTAACCATTTGGAATAATAATCTTAGTACACCAAGAAGATGCATCGTCCGAACAAACACTATCAATTGTACTTAACAAAGCAAAGCTTCCATCTTGTGACCTCAAGGAAATCTTTATAGATTTTACACTAACACTATTTTGGACAGAAAGCTTTACAACTATTGAATCTCCCGGATTAACAACTGACGGAGTAATCAATGGAACTCCAATAATAGGCATTTGATCGTTAGAAACAACAACAAAAGTTTTCAATGTAGAAATTTGTATCTTTGTACCATCCGAAGAATATAATAATACTGACCATTCTCCCGCAATATCAGGAGCAGAAAAAGTACCACAAAAAGCATTCCCAGAAATACATTTTTTTAAAACTACAGATAGTTGATTATTTAAACTCGATAAAATTGGCTTCGAAACTAAGTTTAGTGATTCGGCACTTAAAAGAGAAGAATCTACCTCCACCCTAACAGACACCGAACTTCCAATTACTGCAGAAGATGGATTTATTATAATTTTTGAACCATCAAGAACAATACTCGCAATGCTTTTTTTGTTAGCAGAACAAGTAATATTTGCACCTCCATTTATTCCACTACAAGTCCAAGTCCATGGCCCCACTCCCGAAACGTTACCAGCCGTTCCGGTAACACAAAGATTAGCAGTTGGCATGGTACTACTCTCAGTAACTACACCGCAAGTACCATTTATTTTTTTATTAGCACTACAATTCAAACTATTACCCCCAGAAACACACTTCCAAGTCCATCCATTATTATTAGAAACAAAACTAGTAACTGTCCCTCCAACACAAAGATTAGAGGAAGACTCTAGCGTATAAACAGGACTCAACGAAACACACGCATTGACAATACTCGAACCATAATTAGCCGTACCAGCAACAGCACTACTATCATTATCGATATAATTAAAATAACAACTTTCAGTAATATTATCAGTAGAACAATTCCAAGTACATTTACTAGTACTAGTCAAAGGAAAAGCGTTTATTGCTGATGCCGGAGAAGTACATAAATTAAGATTGTGTGCATCGGCAGTATCTTGACACCAATTAGTACCTACCTTAGTAACATTAAAAGCCTCACCACTAGCAACACCGCACAAAGATTTTACAGTAAACTCTTTTCGTATTAATTCAACGGAATCGATATAAGCCGCCACGGTCCAAGTACCAGATTTTCCAACTAAAGAAGCCAAGGCAGTACTAGAACAAAAACCTTGACTACTATTAACACAATCTATTTGTCTTTCAATTACCGCATTATTTGGATCAGTAAATTTCAAAGAAATTATTTTATTAATATTTGATCCAATAATCGTCACTAAAAAACCTTGATTAAGCCAAACTTCTGCAGTGTTTGTACTACCTGTTATGTTAATTACACTAATAGAACTTCTTGTTGTTATATCGTTCGCATCAGCCAAACTAAACCTACTAATGCTACTACCAACAAAAATAATAATTAAAAAAACAAAGATAAAAAGAAAAATAGATTGCAATAATTCCTCTTGTCTCATATTAAATAAAAAAATGAATAATTATAAAATAGTTCAATGTTGCTTATATTATAAAACACATTAATAATTAAAGCAAAGAAGTTTTACATAAAATCAATCTCTTGAGCTTGTAATTGATATAAATAATTAAAGCTATTATTTTTTACTTCAGTTTTTATCTTCTCAATAGTCATTTCTCCAATACGTTCAATTCCTAATGCTTTCATTCCACCCACAGTCATCATTTCTACTATTTTATTCGCCGGCAATAAAGAAGAATTACAATTTATTCCTTTTTGAAGCAAAGCGGTAAACTTACCTGCCTCCCATACATCAAGCCGATTAGAACTAGCCGCCCCATCAGTACCAATAGCAACATTTATCCCAGCATCAATTAAGTCAGAGACAGGAGATATTCCCGATCCAAGTTTAAGATTACTAAGCGGACAATGAACAACACTACACCCTTTTTCGGCAATTATCGAAACATCTTCTTTGGTCAACCAAGTGCAATGGATTAAAGTAGTTTTTTCGTCAAGAACTCCAATTTTATCAAGATAAGCAATAGGAGTTAATCCGTGGTTTTTTAAGCTATCTTCTATTTCTTTTTTTGTTTCAGAAACATGTATCTGGTAAATAGCATTAAAATCCTTTGCCAATTTTTTTGACCTTTTAAGGTTATCTTCATTTACTGTATATGGAGAATGGGGAGCAACAGAAACAAAAACATTTGTATTAGTTTTATACTCTTCTAATAAACTTTTTGTGCTTTCAAAATCTTTTTCAAAAATTTCTTGTCCTTTTATATCAAGTAATCCTTCGCCAACAACAACTAAAAACTTTTTTTCCGTTGCTGCTTTTGCCACTTCCTTTTCAAAAAAATACATATCCATAAATGCTCTTATTCCATTATCATACATCTCATCTATAGCTTTTTTTGTTTCAGTATAAACAAATTCTGGATTAACACTTTTCGCTTCCATCGGCCAAATACAGTCATTCAGCCACTTGTCTAAAGGCAAGTCTTCTCCTAATCCCCTGAAAGCAATCATTGCTGCATGAGTATGTGCATTAACTAAAGGTAAATTAAATCTTGTTTTCATTTTCTATTTTTGCTTTATTTAATATTAATAAAATTATAACAATATTAATTCAAAACAAAAAGACCGGATAACCCGGTCTTTCACTCAAAACTATTTCGTTGTAGGTTGATTTTGTCCCGGACCTTGGCTGCCTGTCGGCATCAAGGACTGAGAAGAAATTTGTATAATTTTAGCAGTTACACTCCCATCAGAATTCTGATCTCCGGTAACAGTAATATTTGAACCGACACTAATATCATCAATTGAGCCAGTAGTCGATTTTAAAAATTGCGTTGATTGAGAGAAAAAAACTATTTTTGATCCTCCGCTTCTATCTTTCAAGACAATACTCTTATCATCCTTGCTCAATATCTCTCCGCCAACAAGTCCACCTTTTTGCCTATTTGTCACTTGCCCAGCAGTGCCCTGTTTTTGTCCGTTCTGCATTTGCCCATTCAGCATCTGAGCAAACCTTGCACCATTCTTACCTTCTTGATACTTCATTCCTCCATAAAAAAATCCTCCCGCTACAACGATTAAAATAATTGTAAAAACTATATATTCTTTTTTTATTTTTTTAATAGTCATTATTTTATTTTTATAATAATTTAATAATTAATTTTATTCATATCTTAATGCCTCAATTGGATTCAACTTACTAGCCCGATTTGCTGGATAATATCCAAAAATTATTCCAATAGCTCCCGAAACTCCAAATGACAATACTACTGAAAAAGTTGATACCTGCGTTGCAAGACTAAAAAACTGATAAGCGACAAAAGAAACTAAACATCCTAAAATTATACCAATGATACCCCCCGTAAAAGTAAGCATTATTGCCTCTCCTAAAAATTGGAAATTAATATCCTTTCTTTTTGCACCAATAGCTTTTCGAAGTCCAATCTCTCTCGTTCTTTCAGTTACTGTAGTCAACATCATATTCATAATACCTATTCCGCCAACCACTAATGAAATTCCTGCCACTGAACCCAAAAGCATGGTAAAAGTATTAGTCACAGAAGATGCGGTAGCTACAATATCAGCCTGATTCATTATGCTAAAATCCGCAGTAGAAACATTATGTCTATCTAAAAGTAATGTTGTTATATCAGTCTGCAATACCGTCATTTCCTCTTGACTAGAGGCTTGGACAGCAATAGTGGAAACATAATTCCCTCCAGTTAAATATTGTTGTGAAACGGTAATTGGGATATAAATTACATCGTCCTGATTATTAAAACCACTCCCCCCCTTTTCTTTTGTTATTCCAACAATAGTAAAATTTATACTCTTGATACGGATTGTCTGCCCAATAACACCTGAGGAGTCAACATCTTCACCAAATAAATCATCTCGCACAGAAGGCCCGATAACAGCAACCTTTGACATGCTTTTTACATTTTGATCCGTTATGAAATTACCAGTCTCTACTTCAACATTTCTCACTGTTGGATAAGCCGAAACAACCCCATTAATAGTCGTGTTCGTATTTGTACCTTTAGCGGTTACTTGATATCGCCCCGAAACCTCAGGAGAAACAGCCAGTACAGAAGAAAGGGATGATATCGCCTCGGCATCATCTTTTGTTAATGTCTGAGAGGAACCTCTGCCTTGACTTACTTGAACCCCCATACCTCGCTGAGCTCCAGGAGTAATCAAGAGAAGATTTGAACCTAAAGATTGTATACTTGATTCAATACTACTCTGCGAACCTTGCCCAATAGCAATCATGGCTATCACGGAACCAATACCGATAACAATACCAAGAATTGTTAATCCAGATCTAGCCTTATTAGCCAAAAGTGCTGAATATATTTCTTCAAATAAGTCTAAAAATTTCATGAATTACTTTTTAGTTTTATAATCATCGGTAATCACCCCATCCCTAATAAAAATAATACGATCAGCATGTTCAGCAACTTCCTTTTCGTGAGTAATCAGAATAATAGTATGATGTTGTTCTCTATTCAAAGTTTCAAAAGTTTTTAAAACAATTTCTCCTGTCTTAGTATCCAAATTACCAGTTGGCTCATCGGCTAAGATTAAAGTTGGATTATTAACTAAAGCTCTTGCAATAGCAACTCTTTGCATCTGTCCTCCAGATAACTGATTAGAAAGATTATTATAGTGCTTTTCATCTAATCCAGCACTTTTCAATGCCAATCTAGCTATCGTTTCTCGTTCTTGTTTTGGAATTTCGGCGTAAACCAAAGGCAGCATCACATTACGCAAAACAGTTGAACGAGCCAAAAGATTAAAAGATTGAAAAACAAAACCGATTTTTTTATTTCTTATATCAGCAAGCTCATCATCAGAAAAATCAGCTATATTTTTACCATCTAATAAATACTCTCCAGAAGTCGGGGTATCAAGAGCACCCAAAATATGCATCAAGGTAGACTTTCCAGACCCTGAAGGTCCCGTTATCGCAATAAACTCTCCATCTTTAATGGAAAATGTTAAATCCTTCAAAACAACAATTTCTCCCGAATCATTCTTATAAGTTTTAACTATGTTTTTACACTCAATCATATTACTTTGAAGTATTTGTTTTTGTATTTGTTGTCGTTGTCGTTCCACTCCTATTTCCACCCCCCATCTGGAATAAACTCTGAACACTACTATTACTAGATTTTGTTGTTGACGTGGCCGTAATTGTTTTTACAACCACCAAGTCTCCTTCACTAAGACCGGTCAAAATTTCTGTCGAGGTGTCATTTGATAGTCCGGTGGTTATTTCTTGTCTTTTCGTTTTGTTTTTTAATACAACTCCACTAGCAGATCCTACTATACTACTATCGATAGTTTCATCTGGAACTTCTACATAACTAACATTGTTTGCGGTTTTTATTGCCGAACTCGGAACCACCAAAGCGTCCTGGCTAGACTTAGTAATTATCGAAACCGAGACGCTCATCCCCGGTTTTACGCCTTCAGCCTCAGTATCAAAAACAATTTTCACCCCATAACTAACGACACCCTGACTGACAGCACCAACGGTATCAACCTCAGAAACAGTTCCAGTAACAGTCATATCGCTCACTGCATCAAAAGTAAGAGTAGCTTTTTGCCCAACGATTACCTTTGCAATATCGACTTCGTTTAAAGTTATTTCAGCTGTCAGCTCCTTAGATATAATTGTCGCAATAGCAGTATTGGTAGAAACACTAGAACCTTTTTCAACACTAACAACACTTATCACGCCAGAAAAAGGAGCACGTATTGTATAATCAGCTAGTGCTAGCTTAGTATCATATAAGGAATTCTCTTTTTCTGTAATAGACATTTTTGCAGTTTCAATATCAAGCGGATCTGGATTATTATTAAGAGCTAATTGCTTCTCAGCTTTTTCTAAAGTATTTTTTGCGTCAACTATCTTATTTTCAGCAGTTTCAATATTATTAGCATTAGTAGTTTTTTGAGAAGTTATTGCCTGTTGTCTTGAGGTAATTGTTGAGATAAGGCTGTCTATATTTGTTTTTTCAGAAATAACACTACTTTTTTCACTACTAGTTAACGTACTTCCAATTGGAATTACTTCTAAAATATTCTTAACTTTTTGCAAAGCATCTTTCGTCTGAGAAAGGGCATTATCAATATCGGTTTTGCTTTTTGTCGCTTGTGCTGTTGCGATTAGTTTTTTAGCACCACCATTCGCTTTATTAAAATAATCGGCAGTCACCCTACCCCCATCATCAATACCAAAAAGAAGTTTTACAGCAGTGGCCTTAGTGCCAGCTATATTTGATCCGTCTTGATCGTTACTATTAAAATGAGCATATTGAATATCAGTAATAGTTATCAAAGTGCTGGTACTCTTATTCAAGGCTTGTGATAGTTCTGTTAAGGCAGATTCATATTGATCGTTCAAGGCAGTTTCTGCATCGGTTTTTGCACGAGCAAGATCGTTTTCAGCCTCAGTAATTGATCTTTTATTACTCTCTATATCCATTTGAGAAATTTCCAATTCCTCCGCTCTATCACCTCTTACTAGTTTTTCTAAAGATAATTTTGCATTAGCTAAGCTAGCCTCGGCATCTCGCACGTTTTTTTGGGCATCAGTAGAATCAATAACAGCCAAGACTTCACCAACTTTAACTTCCTGCCCATTCTTAATTTTTAGACTCAAAAGATCTCCAGAAGCTTTTGATGTTATGTTTGACTCAGAAGAAGCAGCAACCTGTCCAGTGCCTGAAACATAATTGACTAACGTCTCTTTGCTAACTGCATTAATTACAGCTCTTGTTTCAGTCGCACCAGTTCCACTACCCCAAAAAAAATAAATCGCTATTCCTATCACTATCAGAATTCCGATAAAAATAAGTTTATTCTTCAAGATAATATCCTTAGCCTTAATTAAAATATTGAACATGGTTGTTAATTTGCGTTATTATTTACATTATTTACAGGATCAATATTTTTAGTTGGCGGCACTGGCATAACCCTGATTAATTTAGCCTCTATTTCTCCACTATCATTCGGTGAACCAATCACGACTATGCGATCATCCACCTTTAAGTCAGATAGCTTAATCGTATCCCTAAACTTCTTGATAGAAACATCTCCTTTTGTGGAAATAATTTTCTCTATCGAGTCAGAATCTTTGATTACAATCGCATCGTTCTCAATTTTTATAATTTGGCCGAAGATTCGGCCCCCCTGAGGAGCACCATTCAAATCTTCCGGAAATCCTGATCCACCAAAATTACGCTCATAGTTTTTATCCATATTGCAAGAAAAATCTGCTTTCTTAGAACCAACCATCATGCCGATTCCAAAAGTTAAAAGCAAAAGAATAGTTTCTCCAATAATAAAAAAAACTATAAAAATTTTTGATTCAAAAAAATCTTTAAAATCCATATTTTTTTCTTATTATATTATTTGAATTTATAAATTTCACATCTCTTATTAAAAAAGTTAAAAATCCTAATGCGATTGAAAACATAACAAGAGAGATAATTACCGCAAAGACTGGTAACGATTCTAATAAAGTAAATAAAAAATTCTGCCAATAAGCAACCACTATATTAAAATCAGAAAAAATTAAAGAAAAAAATTGCACAAATCCAGAGCTTACAAATGCATTTTGAGTAGCAATAAATGAATAAACAAATCCTCCCGAAGAAATAACCAAAAAAACAGAAAAAACAGCAATTCTCTTTTTGGTAACAATCATTCTTTCTTCCCTGCTAATCCTTAACATTATTTTTTCAAATAATTTATTTGAAGGCTCAACATCTTCCATATTCGTAAATAATTTTTTATATTCTTTTTCCATAATCTTTTTAAATAATACGTGATAATGCTATTTTTTGGTGCATATTTGATCTAATATTCATAATCCCCGATCAGTTTTCGCAAAGAAACCAATCCCCGCCTATACCGACTTTTAATAGTGTCAATTGGCTCGTTCAATATTTCAGCAATTTCTCTAAAATTAAAATCATTCTTATAATAAAGCAATACTACCATCTTGTTTGCATCTGGTAATTTACTAATAGCCTTCTCTAAAAATTCCGCCAAATCCTTCTTCTTAAAAATTTCATCTGGCAAAGGTAAAATATCTTCAAAATTATCGACAAAATTATTATCACCATCCTCGTTCTCAAATCTTGAAAATGGAATAGATTTTCTTTTTCTCAAATAATCGATACAAGTATTCTTAGCGATTTGAAACATCCAAGTTTTAAACTTTTTACTTCTATCAAATTTATTCAAATTTTTCCAAGCTTTTACAAAAGATTCTTGAGTTATGTCCTCGGCCACATTAATATCTCCAACATATCTATAGCAAAAATTATAAATTACTTTGTAGTAACGAAAAACTAAGACCTCAAGAGCTCTTTTTTCCCCCTCCAAAAAATATTCTACCAATTTCTCATCAGAATCATTATCCATAGTATATCTTACTAATACGATGACGATGAATAATTTGGTTCAATAAACCCTACTAACAATATATACCAATTTTTACTATCTTAACACATGCACCTTTTCACATTCAAAGTCCGTAATAAAAAATATAGCTAGGCCAACTATGATAAAAAATAATAATAAATAAATATGCAAAAAAAATTAATGCTTATTACGGGACTAGTCGCATCCTCACTTATATTGTCGGCTACGGCTATTGCAGCTTCAGATACGAATAATAACAAGGAGCAAAATTCTAATTTTCATCAACAAAGAAATAACCGAGGAACAATGGGAACTATCACTTCAATCAATGGAAACACTTTTACAATCACAACTCGTGAAAGAGGTAACGAAACAGAAACAACCAAAATTATTACTGTTTCATCAGACACGAAATATA
>Ga0172381_10000999_pt1 | contig 35192 bp, 31 predicted proteins | sample Leawel6488metaG_FD_119754 | JGI IMG/M metagenome (GOLD analysis project Ga0172381, IMG submission 119754) | Leachate microbial communities from a municipal landfill in Southern Ontario, Canada - Leachate well 64-88 metaG | ecosystem: Engineered > Solid waste > Landfill > Unclassified | place... | reverse complement strand
TCTGTTCTCCAGAATAACGGGGAGTTGTGTCGGCTCAAAGGAGGCGATGCAATCGAAGTGGCTGAAGTGGGGCCACTGCTGGCAGAAAGGAATCCTCGTCCTTCAGGGCGAGGAGGATGTCAAATGTCGTCCAATGGAGCAGCCCACTTATTCCCAGCTCAGCGCCCCGCCAGTCTGATATTCGGTAACCCGCGTCTCAAAAAAGTTCTTCTCTTTCTTGAGATCCATCATTTCGCTCATCCACGGGAAGGGATTCTGTACGCCCGGATACTGTTGCGGCAAACCGAGCTGCACCAGACGGCGATTGCCGATATATTTGACGTATTCCCTGAAGACGGGGGCGTTCAAGCCAAGCACCCCGCGGGGCATGGTATCGTCGGCGTAAGCGCATTCCAGTTCTACGCCACGGCGGATCAGGTCGATGATTTCCTGCTGGAAAGCCTCTGTCCAGAGCTGCGGATTTTCCACCTTGATCTGGTTGGCCATATCGATACCGAAATTGCAGTGCATGGACTCATCGCGCAGGATGTACTGATACTGCTCCGCCGCGCCCACCATTTTGTTCTGCCGACCCATCGCCAGAATCTGGCTGAAACCCACATAGAAAAAGGTGCCCTCCATAATCGCCGCAAACACGATCAGCGAGCGTAATAATTTCTGATCATTTTCCAGAGTGCCGGTTTTGAAATGGGGGTCCGCCAGAATGTCGATAAAAGGCATCAGAAACTGATCCTTATCCCGTACCGAAGGTACCTCATGGTACATGTTGAATATCTCGCCCTCATCGAGGCCGATGGATTCGACAATGTATTGATAGGCGTGGGTATGAATGGCCTCTTCAAAGGCCTGGCGCAGCATATACTGGCGGCATTCCGGGGCGGTGATGTGACGATAGGTGCCCAGCACGATGTTGTTGGCCGCCAGACTGTCCGCCGTCACAAAAAAGCCCAGATTGCGCTTCACGATACGCCGCTCGTCCTCGGTCAGCCCCTTGGGGTCCTTCCACAGGGCGATGTCCCTGGACATCTGAATTTCCTGGGGCATCCAGTGGTTGGCGCAGGCGGCGAGGTATTTATCCCAGGCCCATTGGTATTTGAAGGGCACCAGTTGGTTGACATCGGCGTGGCCGTTAATGATGCGCTTGTCCTCGGCGCGCACCCGTTCAAAACTGGTCATGTCAGTCTCCTCGACGCCGCCAACATGCTCGGGACGCATTGCTACCGGTCCATTGAGAATGGGTTCTTTACAACGATTTTCTTCAAAACTTAACATGATGCTTTCCTTATTTTAAACAATTCTCGTATCACTGACAGGCCTCACAAGTCGGATCATCGATCGCACAGGCCTTAGGTTGACCTGATACGACCGCATTGAGGGTGCCCGTCTGCACCGTGGATTTTTCGGCCGCCGTGGCGCCCAGTGAACGCAGGTAGTAGGTGGTCTTCAGGCCGCGTTTCCAGGCCAGCCGGTAGATCTCGTCAATTTTCTTGCCGGAAGGCTGGCCGAAATAGAGGTTGAGACTCTGGGCCTGATCCAGCCATTTCTGACGCCGCGCCGCCGCTTCCACCAGCCATTCCGGATCGATTTCAAAGGCGTTGGCATACAGGGGCTTGATGCTGGCCGGAATGCGGTCTACGGGCATGACCGAGCCATCGAAGTATTTCAAATCGTTGACCATGACCTCATCCCAGAGTTCCAGGCGTTTCAGGTCGTGGACCAGATAGCTGTTCACCACCGTAAACTCGCCGGACAGGTTGGATTTGACATAGAGGTTCTGGTAAATCGGTTCAATACCCTGGCTGACACCGACAATATTGGAGATGGTAGCGGTGGGCGCAATGGCCAGGCAATTGCTGTTGCGCATGCCGCCCTGTACCTTGCTACGCAGTGTTGCCCAGTCCAGATGCTGGCTGCGGTCCACGTCCACGCCGTGCTCACGGCTGGCCGCGAGCAGTTCGATGCTGTCGATGGGCAGGATACCCTGACTCCACAGGGACCCTGGGAAGCTCTGATAACTGCCCCGTTCCCGGGCCAGATCGGCCGATGCATCAATGGCATGGTAGGAAATGATTTCCTGACTGATATCGGCAAAGGCGAGGGCTGCTGCCGAAGCGTAAGGAATCCGCATCTGTAACAGGGCATCGGAGAAGCCCATCAGCCCCAGGCCCACCGGACGGTGCCGCAGGTTGCTGTTGCGTGCCTTGGCAACGGCGTAGTAGTTCATGTCGATGACATTATCCAGCATCCGCATGGCAACGCGGATGGTGTGGTGCAACTTTTCCCCATCCATCATGGCGAGCAGTTCTTCCGGCGTGCTGTTCTCGCGCAATGCGCCGGAGTCGGCGTCCGCCACCGCCCGCAAATGGGATACCAGGTTGACGGACCCCAGGTTGCAGACGGCAATCTCTTTGGCGTTGGTGTTGAGGGTGATTTCGGTGCAGAGGTTGGAGCTGTGCACCACCCCGACGTGCTGCTGCGGGCTGCGCAGGTTGCACGGGTCCTTGAAGGTGATCCAGGGATGGCCGGTCTCGAAGAGCATGGTCAGCATTTTGCGCCAGAGATGAACGGCCGGTATGCGCTTGAACAACCCGATGCCGCCCGCATCTGCCATGCGCTCATAGTGCTCATAGCGCTCCCGGAACGCCGACCCGGTGAGGTCATGTAAATCCGGCGTTTCGTTGGGGCTGAACAGCGTCCACATGGCGTTGCTCTCGACGCGTTCCATGAAGAGATCGGGGATCCAGTTGGCGGTATTCATGTCGTGGGTGCGGCGGCGGTCGTCACCGGTATTCTTGCGCAGTTCGAGGAATTCCTCGATATCCATGTGCCAGGTTTCCAGATAGGCGCAGACCGCGCCTTTGCGCTTGCCGCCCTGATTGACCGCCACCGCCGTGTCGTTGACCACTTTGAGGAAGGGAACGACGCCCTGCGACTTGCCATTGGTGCCTTTGATGAAGGAGCCCAGCGCACGCACCGGCGTCCAGTCGTTCCCCAGCCCGCCGCTGAACTTGGAGAGCATGGCGTTTTCTTTGATGGCTTCGTAGATGTCATCCAGGTTGTCACCCACGGTGGTCAGGAAGCAACTGGACAACTGCGGGCGCAAGGTTCCGGCGTTGAATAAGGTGGGCGTCGAACTGACGAAGTCGAAGCTGGACAGCACTTCGTAAAAGGCGATGGCGTGGGTTTCGCGGTCGACTTCATTCATCGCCAGACCCATGGCCACCCGCATCCAGAAGGCTTGCGGCAATTCGATGCGACGCTCCCGTACATGCAAAAAGTAGCGGTCATACAGAATCTGCATGCCCAGATACTGGAAGTCCAGGTCCCGCTCCGGCCGGAGCGCGGCGGCGATGCGTTCCAGATCATACTGCCCCAGGCGCGGGTCGATCAGCTCATTCTGGATGCCGGTTTGCAGATAGTCGCGGAAATACTGGGGATAACGTGCGGTCATCTCCGCCTGCGTCGCGGCTTCACCGAGCACTTCCCAGCGCACGCGGTCGAGAAGCAGACGTGCCGAGGCGTAGGCGTAGGCGGGATCGCGCTCGATCAGCACCCTGCTGGCCAGAATGGGGGCCTGGAACAGCTCATCCTCACTGATACCGTCGTAGAGATTTTTGACGGTGTTGCCGAGAATGGCATCTATCGACACGGCGGTGCCCAGGCCACTGCAGGCTTCTTCGATAACGGCGCGCAATCGTACCATGTCCAGTGCCCGCTGGCTGCCATTCGGATAGCTGACCTGAATAACCGGGACGTCGGCTGGGGTTTCCGCCGCAGCTTGCTGGCGGCGTTCCCGCGCGCGCTCCTCGCGATAAAGCACATAGGCCCTGGCGACTTCGTGTTCGCCGGCGCGCATGAGCGCCAGTTCCACCTGATCCTGAATGTCTTCGATGTGAAAGGTGCCGCCCCCCGGCTGGCGCCGTTTCAGTGCTTCAATCACCTGTTCCGTCAGGCGGCTGACGAGGTCACGAACGCGCGCGCTTGCCGCCCCGCTGCCGCCTTCCACGGCCAGGAAGGCCTTCGTCATAGCGATATGAATCTTGCTGGCGTCAAAATTGACCATCGCGTTGTTGCGACGAATGACTTTGTAATGGCTGGCTTCGGAAGGGTCGTAGGCAGGGTTGCCGATGACGGCCTGGGTGGTAGGTTTAGACATGGGCGACTCCAGATCAGGGCGGTGTGAATACAAGCAGCGATAGCGGAAGGCATGGCACCTAAATACTAAATATAGACTTGTTTCCGTTGGTGTCAACTACATCTTGTGCATAATATGGTGCGCAAGTAGTGCAAAAGATGTGGATAACCGAACCATCGATATCATTTCACGACGAAATTTCATCCCTGTCGGCGGGCGGATGGCGGAGTGGACCTGGCTGCCGGCAGCCCCGGCCTGGAGCAGGCACAACAGATGGTTTTGGACTTGTTCTAAACCATGGGTTGGGCGCATACTGACCGCCTTATCTGTCAGAAAGGAACGTCATGACTGCCTCAGCCCTGGAAATTGCCCGCGCTACCCTTTTTGCACCTGGCGGAATCAGCGAAGGGGCGTTGGAGAAGGTGTTCGGTCGCCTCTCCCATCGCGCCCTGGATGATGCGGATCTGTATTTTCAGTACAGCCGCAGCGAGGGCTTTAGCCTGGAAGAAGGGGTCGTGAAGTCGGGTAGTCACTCCATTGAACAGGGTGTGGGTGTGCGGGCGGTGAGCGGTGAGCGTCAGGGGTTGGCCTATTCTGACGAAATCGCGGTTGATGCCTTGTTGACGGCGGCGGATGCGGCGCGCGCCATTGTCCATCGTCCGGGTCAGACCAAAGGACTGGTCTGGCAGCAGCGACCGGGGCTGGCACTATATCCGCCGGTCGATCCTTTGGCTTCCATTTCCAATAGCGAGAAAATCGCCCTGCTGGAACGGGTGGAACGGGCCGCCCGGGCCTGTGATCCGCGCATCGTCCAGGTGATGGCCAGCCTCAATGCCCGCTTCGAGGCGGTGCTGGTGGCGCGTCTCGACGGTACGATGGCTGCCGATGTGCGTCCCTTGGTGCGCCTCAACGTCTCCGCCATCGCCGAGCAGGGCGGGCGGCGTGAGCAGGGCAGCGCCGGCGGCGGCGGCCGTTACGATTATCAGACCTTTCTTCAGGGCGACATGGCCGAAGGCTTCGCCCGGGAAGCAGCGCGTCAGGCGCTCGTCAATCTGGAGGCGGAGGCGGCCCCTGCCGGTACCATGGAAGTGGTCCTTGGGCCGGGATGGCCGGGCGTGCTACTGCACGAGGCCATTGGCCACGGACTGGAGGGGGACTTCAATCGCAAGGGCACCAGCGCCTTCAGCGGTCGGGTCGGCCAGCGGGTCGCCGCGCCGGGTGTCACCGTCGTGGATGACGGTACGCTCGATGGTCGCCGCGGGAGTCTGAATGTCGATGACGAAGGGACTCCGACTCAGTGTACGACGCTGATCGAGGATGGCATTCTCAAAGGTTATCTGCAGGACACCCTGAACGCGCGTTTGACTGGGACGCATTCGACCGGTAATGGACGCCGCGAGTCTTACGCGCACTTGCCGATGCCGCGGATGACCAATACCTATATGCGGGCCGGGGACCGCGATCCCCGGGAAATCATCGCCAGCGTCAAACGCGGACTCTACGCCGTCAACTTTGGCGGCGGCCAGGTGGACATCACCAACGGCAAATTCGTTTTTTCCGCATCGGAAGCATATCTAATTGAAAACGGTAAGATAACCAGGCCTGTCAAAGGCGCGACCCTGATCGGCAACGGCCCGGATGTGCTCACCAGGGTTGAAATGATCGGCAACGACCTCCAGATGGATACGGGAGTGGGTACTTGTGGTAAGGATGGCCAGAGTGTACCGGTAGGTGTTGGACAGCCGACGCTGAAAATCCGTGATCTGACGGTGGGGGGAACGCAGGGTTGAGGAAGCTACTCTTGTCAGGCGGTCTTGAGAAGGTTAAGATCGAACGATATATTGGTCTTATAATCAGTCTAAATTCTCCCGGTCGGGGGGTGAGCTAATGAATAATGTCTTAAAAAATATACTGTTGTGGGTGGCGATCGGGGTTATCCTGATGCTGGTGTTCCAGAACCTCAATACGAGCAGTTCTACCCCAGCCCAGGCCATGGATTTTTCGACCTTCGTGAGTAGTATCAAGCAAGGTCAGGTCGCGGATGTCACCATCAACGGTAATCATGTGGACGGCAGCCTGAATTCGGGGCAGCATTTCAGCGTCTACACCCCGGCAAACGACACCCAGATTGTTCCCCAACTGTTGGCCGCGGGAGTGAAGATCTCGGTCAAGCCCCCGGAGGGGCAGTCGCTGCTGCTCTCCATTCTCATCTCCTGGTTTCCGATGTTGCTGCTGATCGGCGTGTGGATATTCTTCATGCGCCAGATGGGCGGTGGTGGTGCCGGTGGTCGCGGCGCGATGACCTTTGGCCGCAGCAAGGCGCGGATGCTGACCGAGGAAAACAACAAGGTCACTTTTGCCGATGTGGCAGGTATTGAAGAAGCCAAGGACGAACTGGCCGAGATTGTTGAATTCCTGCGCGATCCGCAGAAGTTTCAGCGCCTCGGCGGGCGTATTCCCAAGGGTGTGCTGCTCATGGGTTCGCCGGGTTCCGGTAAGACCCTGCTGGCGCGTGCCATCGCCGGAGAGGCGCGGGTACCGTTCTTCTCCATCTCCGGTTCTGACTTCGTGGAAATGTTTGTTGGCGTGGGCGCATCGCGGGTTCGCGACATGTTTGAGCAGGCCAAAAAGCATGCCCCCTGCATTATCTTCATTGACGAAATCGATGCAGTGGGTCGTCAGCGTGGCGCTGGCCTGGGTGGTGGTAACGATGAACGCGAGCAGACCCTGAATCAGTTGCTGGTGGAAATGGATGGGTTCGAGGGCACCGAGGGCATCATTGTCGTCGCGGCCACCAACCGTCCAGATGTGCTGGATCCGGCGTTGTTGCGGCCCGGCCGCTTCGACCGGCAGGTCACCGTTCCGTTGCCGGACATTCGCGGACGCGAGCAGATTCTGCAGGTACACATGCGCAAGGTGCCGGTTGCCCCCGACGTGGACGCCAAAATCATTGCCCGCGGTACCCCTGGCTTCTCCGGCGCCGATCTGGCCAACCTGGTCAATGAAGCGGCGCTGATGGCGGCTCGTAGAAGCAAGCGTCTGGTGGACATGATTGACTTTGAAGATGCCAAGGACAAGGTCATGATGGGCGCCGAACGCAAGTCGGTGGTGATGAGCGACAAGCAGCGTGAGACCACGGCCTATCACGAGTCCGGTCATGCCGTGGTGGCTAAGCTGCTTCCGGGCACGGACCCCGTGCATAAAGTCACCATTATCCCGCGCGGCCGGGCCTTGGGGCTCACCATGCAGTTGCCGACGGAGGATCGCTTCAACTACGAGCGTCAGGAAATTCTCAACAATATCTCCATTCTCATGGGTGGACGCATCGCCGAAGAAGTCTTCCTCAACCAGATGACGACCGGCGCAGGTAATGACATCGAGCGTGCCACCGACCTGGCGCGGCGCATGGTGACCCAGTGGGGTATGTCCGGCATCGGGCCGATGGTCATTGGTGAAAAAGAGGAAGAGGTATTTATTGGTCGGGAAATGACCAAGCACAGCAATATCTCCGAGCAGACGGCGAGGACCGTGGACGGAGAAGTACGCGATATTATTCAGGAGCGCTACGGTATTGCCCGTAAACTGATCGAAGAAAATCGCGACAAGGTCGAGGCCATGGCCCGGGCCCTGCTGAAGTATGAGACATTGGACGCAAAACAGGTGAACGCCATCATGGCGGGGCATGATCCGCAGCCGCCGGTGGAAGGGGGAACGGGAAGCTATCCTTCCACTCCCGACGGCAATGTCAGTACGGTCGACAAATCCGGCGGGCAGCCGTTGCCCGGCCTCAACCCCGGCGAACACCCGGTTTGACCCTGACGCTGGATTGCAACGGGCGCCCCCTGGTTCTCGGGCGCCCTTGTGTTATGGGAGTGCTCAATATCACTCCTGATTCCTTTTCGGATGGCGGTACCTATCTGCCTGCGGATGCCGCCCTTGTGCGCGCCAAACGGATGTGGGAGGAGGGTGCTGATATCATCGATATCGGGGCGGAATCCACCCGCCCCGGGGCGCCGGCGGTGACGCAGGAGGAAGAGTTGCGGCGACTTCTGCCGGTGTTGGAGGCGGTGGCGGCAGAGGTGCCGCTGCCCATTTCCATTGACACCAGCAAAGCCGCTGTTATGCGTGCGGCCTGGTCTCTGGGCGCAGGGCTCATGAATGATGTGACCGCATTGCGTGCTGATCCGCTGGCACTGGAGACCATCGCAGGGTTGGGTGTTCCCGTCTGTCTGATGCACATGCGGGGTACCCCGCAAAATATGCAGGAGAACACCCATTACCGCGATGTCGTGGCAGAGGTGAAGGATTTCCTGTTCGAGCGTGTAGCACAGTGTGTCGCCGCAGGCATTCCCCGGCACCATCTGCTGGTAGATCCCGGCTTTGGTTTTGCCAAGGATCTGGAAGCAAACCGCACTTTGCTGCGCCATCTGGATGACCTTGCGTCCATAGAGGTGCCGTTGCTCGTCGGCCTTTCCCGCAAACGCATGATCGGTGAGCTCTCTGGCGTAGAATCGGCTTCTGAGCGTGTGGCGGGCAGTGTTGCCGCGGCACTTTGGGCTGTGTCGCGCGGCGCCTGCATCGTGCGCGTCCATGACGTCGCAGAAACGGTGCAGGCGTTGCGGGTCTGGCGCGGATTGAGTTGACTTGAAGACCGCTGTTCCTATGTGGAGTTAGGCAAACGATGGCCAGAAAATGGTTTGGGACCGACGGAGTGCGTGGTCAGGTCGGTGATTCTGTTATTCACCCGGAATGGGTGCTCCGCCTGGGCTGGGCTGCGGGGCACGTGCTCACCGCCGACGCGCCAGGTCGGCCCCGGGTAGTTATCGGCAAGGACACCCGTCTGTCGGGATACATGCTGGAGTCTGCCCTGGAGTCCGGGTTGGCGGCGGCAGGCGTCGATGTTCTACTGGTCGGCCCCTTACCGACGCCGGCCATCGCCTATCTGACCCGTACCCTGCGCGCGGATGCCGGTATTGTGATCAGCGCCTCGCATAACCCTTATCAGGACAACGGCATAAAATTTTTCTCCGGAGACGGCTACAAGTTGCCGGATGCCCAGGAGGAGGCCATCGAAGCATGGATGGACCGGCCGATGGCTCTCTCGGCCTCGGAACGGCTGGGCAAGGCCCGGCGGGTGGATGATGCGGCGGGCCGTTATGTGGAGTTCTGTAAAACCACCTTTCCCGCCGACCTCGATCTGCGCGGAATACGTCTGGTGCTGGACTGCGCGCACGGCGCCAACTACAAAGTAGCGCCCATGATTTTCGGGGAGTTGGGAGCCACACTGGAATTGCTGGGAGCGGAGCCCAACGGCATCAACATCAATGATCAGGTGGGTTCCACGCACCCTGAAGCGCTGCGTGCCGCGGTGCTACGCAGCGGCGCCGATGTGGGCATTGCGTTTGATGGTGACGGTGATCGCCTGCTCCTGGTGGACGATCGGGGTGAGTTGCTCGACGGTGACGAAATCCTTTGGCTGCTGGCGCGGAATATGTGCCAGAACGGTGGGCTCTCTGGGGTGGTGGGTACGGTCATGAGTAACCTAGCTCTGGAGCAGGCGCTGGCTGGCTGTGGTGTGCCCCTGCTGCGCACGCCCGTAGGTGACCGTTACGTACTGGAAGCCATGCGCCGCCATGGCTATCCGCTGGGTGGCGAGTCGTCGGGGCACATCATCACACCCGCGAACACTACCGGCGATGGCATCCTTGCCGCGCTGCGGATACTGGCCATTCTGCGCCGCAGCGGTGTGGCGCTGGCAGCCCTGCGGGAAGGCTATAGCGCTTTCCCCCAGGTGCTGAAAAGCGTGCGCATGGCCGGGGCGCAAACACTGCTCGACCAGTCATCGGCGCACCAGCTCATTGCTGATGCGGAGGATCGTCTGGGCGGAAGCGGGCGCCTGCTGGTGCGGCCATCCGGTACGGAACCGGTATTACGGATCATGGTCGAGGCCGCATCCGCTGATATGGCGGCGGATGTAGCCGCGGCGTTGACCAGTGGTTTAACCAAGCTGGCTCTTGCCGGTGCTGTCCCAAGACCACGAAATTGACCATTCGAAGCTGAATCTTTACACTGGCGCCTACATTACTGGGCTGTCGGCCACCCCCAGGGGACGGTGAGGTTGTCGCAGACACTGATCATAAGGAAGAATCACCGTGCGTCCCACTATGGTAGCAGGAAATTGGAAGATGAACGGCCTGAGTGGGGATGCCGTGCATCTCACTCAGGCCATTCTTCATGCAGGGCTGGAGCCGATGCGCCCGGAGGTGGTGATCTTCCCGCCCTTTACCCTGCTCCACGCAGTGTCTCAGGAGGCCAAAAGTAGCGCCTTGCGCTGGGGAGGGCAAAACCTTTTTTGGGAAGCAAGCGGCGCCTATACCGGAGAAATATCCGGGGCTATGCTCCGTGATATGGGGTGCCGTTATGTGCTGATCGGGCATTCCGAGCGGCGGCAGATTTTTGCGGAGAGCGACGCGCAGATTGTCCAGAAGATTAAAGCAGCGTTGCTGTCCGGTCTCATTCCCGTGGTTTGCGTGGGTGAAACAGAGGCGGAGCGTGCGCAGGGTCTCACAGATGCGGTATTACGCCGCCAGCTCGAAGCCGTGCTGCCCCTGCTGAATCTTGAGGCGAGCCAACCCAACCTGATCATTGCCTATGAACCTGTTTGGGCCATTGGCACAGGTCTGAGTGCCAGCCCTGAACAGGCACAGGCGGTTCATGTGTTCATCCGCGAGTTGGCAGCCGCTTATTCGGCGCAGCTCGCCAGGCGTCTGTTGCTGCTTTATGGCGGAAGCGTTAAAGGCAACAACGCCGCCGCGCTTTTTGACCAGGCGGACATTGACGGGGCCCTGGTGGGCGGCGCGTCCCTGCAGGCGGGTGAGTTTATCCAAATTTGTCGTGCTGCCGAGTCGGCAGGACGAGGAGGCTGAGTCGATGTACACGGTGTTGCTGGTGTTCCAGATCATTATTTGTATCGTTCTGGTGGGGCTTGTCCTGATTCAGAAGGGGCAGGGTGCCGATATTGGCGCCGTCTTCGGGGGCGGTGGCTCGCAGACGATTTTCGGAGCGCGTGGAGCGGGGAATTTTCTGAGCCATACTACGGCCGTGATCGGTGCGCTGTTTTTTTTGAACAGCCTCGGGTTGGCCTATCTTTCCGATCACTCCAGCAGCAGTGTTTTATCAGGCATCGCCCTGCCCAGCAAGGCGCCGGTGACGACGTCGGCGCCCGTGGGCCCCATCGTTGCTGCTCCGGCACAGTCGGTAGCCAGCACAGCGGGCCCGGTGACCAGTGCGGCGTCTTCTGTCGCCGCAGGAAAGCCACCCGTCAAGCCTTGACGTCGCCAGCGCATCATGAGAGAGTTTTAACAGTTAGTTAGCCGAAGTGGTGAAATTGGTAGACACACCGTCTTGAGGGGGCGGCGGCGCAAGCTATACCGGTTCGAGTCCGGTCTTCGGCACCAAATTGCAGCCCTACGGGCTGTTTTTTTATCTCTGATCTCATCCAGAGATATGATTTATATATTAAAAAAATAATTTATTCAGCGGCTTTGGATGTGTTTTCCGGGGCCCGTATCGGGTGGAGGGGTTGGAGATGTTGAACCACTATTTGCCAGTGCTCATATTTCTGCTCGTCGCATTGGTGGTTGGCGTAGCCTCGCTGCTGATGGGGTCTTCACTGGGGCCCCACAGGCCGGACAGCGAAAAGCTCTCGCCCTATGAATGCGGGTTCGAGGCCTTTGAAGATGCGCGCATGAAATTCGACGTGCGCTACTATCTCGTTGCCATTCTTTTCATCCTCTTTGATCTGGAAATTGCCTTCCTCTTCCCTTGGGCGGTGGTCTTTGATCAGATCGGGATGACGGGTTTTCTGGCCATGATGCTATTCCTCGCCATTCTCGTGGTCGGTTTCATTTATGAATGGAAGAAGGGGGCGCTGGAATGGGAATAGAGGGCCTTCTCGAAAAGGGTTTCGTCACCACGACCATCGACACGGTAGTCAACTGGGGCCGTACCGGTTCCCTCTGGCCCATGACGTTCGGCCTCGCCTGCTGTGCAGTGGAGATGATGCACGCCGGGGCCGCGCGTTACGACCTGGATCGTTTCGGTATTGTCTTCCGTCCCAGTCCGCGCCAGTCCGACGTGATGATCGTGGCGGGGACGTTGGTCAACAAGATGGCCCCGGCCTTGCGCAAGGTCTATGACCAGATGCCGGAGCCGCGCTGGGTGGTCTCCATGGGTTCCTGTGCCAACGGCGGCGGCTATTATCACTATTCCTACAGCATCGTGCGGGGCTGTGACCGCATCGTGCCCGTGGATATCTATGTACCGGGTTGTCCGCCTACTGCTGAGGCCTTGCTTTTTGGCCTGATCCAGTTGCAGAAAAAAATCCGACGCACCAATACCATTGCCAGGTGAGCCATGACTGACGCACTAGAAAATCTGCGCCAGCATCTCAGCGATGAGCTGGGCGCGACGCTGCGAACTGCGCGCCTGGATCGCGGCGAACTGACCGTGGAGTTGTCCCGTGAGGGCTTTTCTGCGGCATGTCTCCTGCTTCGGGATGACGCGTCCTGCGCCTTTGATTTGCTGGTAGATGTCTGCGGAGTGGACTACTCCGCCTATGGCGAAGGGCTCCGGGAGGGGCCGCGCTTTGCCGTGGTCTATCATCTGCTTTCCCTGAAGCACCGCCAGCGCCTGCGGGTGCGTATTTTTGCCGATGACGATCTGCCCATCGTGCCATCCGTAGTGCAGGTCTGGGCGGCCGCCAACTGGTTTGAACGTGAAGCCTTTGACCTTTACGGGATTCTTTTTGACGGCCACCCCGATTTGCGGCGCATCCTTACGGACTACGGCTTTGTCGGCCATCCATTCCGTAAGGATTTTCCCCTGGTCGGTACGGTGGAAATGCGTTACGACGCGGACCAGGGCCGGGTGGTCTACGAGCCGACGCGCACCGAGGAGCGCGTGGTGGTGCCACGTATCATCCGTGAAGCAGGGGAGGGTCGCTACAATGCCCGAAATCAATAACTTCACCATGAACTTCGGGCCGCAGCATCCGTCTGCCCACGGTGTGCTGCGTCTGGTACTGGAACTGGATGGTGAAGTGATCGAGCGCGCCGATCCCCACATCGGCCTGCTGCACAGGGCTACCGAGAAGTTGGCGGAAAACAAGACCTATCTGCAGAACCTGCCTTATATGGACCGGCTCGATTATGTGTCGATGCTGTGCAACGAACACGCGTACTGTCTGGCAGTGGAGAAACTGCTCGGCGTTGAAGTGCCGGTTCGTGCCCAGTATATCCGTACCCTGTTCGACGAGATTACCCGCATTCTCAATCATCTGCTCTGGCTGGGTGCCTATGCCCTGGACGTTGGTGCCATGAGCGTCTTTCTCTACTGCTTCCGCGAGCGGGAAGACCTCATGGATGTCTATGAAGCGGTATCCGGCGCGCGCATGCATGCCGCCTACTATCGCCCGGGGGGGGTGTACCGCGACCTACCTGCACAGATGCCACAGTACCAGCCGTCTCCTTACCGTGATGCCCGGCGCCTGCAAGAGCTCAACGCCAACCGGCAGGGCAGCATGCTGGACTTCATAGAGGACTTCGCGCGCCGTTTTCCCACCTACGTGGACGAGTATGAAACCCTGCTGACGGACAACAGGATCTGGAAGCAGCGCACTGTGGGTATCGGTGTGGTGGGGCCAGAACGGGCCATTCAGCTGGGCTTCACGGGCCCCATGCTGCGCTCTTCCGGTGTGGCTTGGGATCTGCGGCGTACCCAACCCTACGCAGCGTATGCCGATCTGGATTTTGATATTCCGGTGGGTAAAACCGGGGACTGTTATGATCGCTATCTGGTCCGCGTCGCGGAGATGCGGCAGAGCAACCGGATAATTGTCCAGTGTGTGGATTGGCTGCGCAAGAATCCCGGCCCAGTGATTACCGATGATTTCAAGATCGCCGCGCCGTCCCGCGAAGAGATGAAAACCAGCATGGAGGCGCTGATTCATCACTTCAAGCTTTTCTCCGAAGGCATGGCGGTTCCTGCGGGCGAAGTCTATGCCGCGGTGGAGGCTCCCAAGGGGGAGTTTGGCATTTATATGATTTCGGATGGTGCCAACAAACCCTACCGGATGAAAATCCGGGCACCCGGATTCCCGCATCTCGCCGCCATGGACGAGATGGCTCGGGGACATATGATCGCGGACGTGGTGGCTATTTTGTCCACCATGGACATTGTTTTTGGCGAGATCGACAGGTAAGCCATGTTATCGGAAAAGTCTCTGGCAGAAATTGCTCGTGAGCGGGCTAAATATCCGGCGGATCAGGCGCGTTCCGTCCTGTTGGCGGCGCTGCGCATCGCCCAGGAGGAGCAGGGCTATCTGAGTGATGCGGTAATGGAGTATATCGCTGGTCTGCTCGGCATCCCGGCGATTCAGGTCTATGAGGCGGCAACTTTTTACAGCATGTACGACCTCCAGCCGGTGGGCCGGCACAAACTCTGCGTCTGTGGCAGCGTCTCCTGCTTTCTGAATGGATCCGACGCGGTACTTCAACACCTGAGCGAGCGTCTCGGTGTGAGCCCTGGTGAGACGACCGCGGACGGTCTCTTTACCCTGCAGGAAGTGGAGTGTCTGGGCGCCTGTAAAGACGCACCGATGCTGCAGGTCGGTGATCACTACTACGAGAATCTGACGCAGGAAAGTCTGGATGCCTTGCTGGCGAAATTACGGGGGGAGTCCGACGATGTTCGTTAACGGTGTTACGTTGCAGAACCGTGGGTTGCCTGACTCCCACCGCCTTTCCGTGTATGCCGGGACCGGCGGCTACGATGCTCTGCGCAGGGTGCTGCTGGACTCCATGGCGCCGGATCAGATCATCAGCGAGATAAAAAAATCCGCACTGCGTGGTCGGGGGGGCGCCGGTTTCCCTACCGGGCTGAAGTGGAGTTTCATGCCCAAGGGCGTGACCGGTACCAAGTACCTGCTCTGCAATGCCGACGAGGGTGAACCCGGTACCTGCAAGGACCGGGACATCATGCGTTATGAACCCCATCGCCTGATCGAGGGCATGATTATCGGTGCCTACGCCATGGGGGCGAGGACCGGATATATTTTTATCCGCGGCGAGTTCGTGGAGCCGATCCACATTGTGGAGGCAGCGCTGGAAGAGGCCTACGCAAAGGGGTATCTGGGGCAAAATATCCTTGGCACCGATTTCTCCTTCGATCTGTATGTGCATCGGGGGGCGGGTGCGTATATTTGCGGTGAGGAAACGGCGTTGATGGAAGCGTTGGAGGGGAAGAAAGGGCAGCCACGTTTCAAGCCGCCATTTCCCGCCAGCTATGGTCTCTATGGTCAGCCCACCACCATCAACAATGTGGAAACCTTTGCTTCAGTGCCGAGTATCATCGCCAAGAGCGGCGAGTGGTTCCTCAATCTGGGAAAACCCAACAATGGCGGCACCAAGATCTTTTCGGTGACCGGCCACGTGCAGCGGCCGGGTAACTACGAAGTTCCCATGGGTACCCCTTTCAAAGAACTCCTGGAAATGGCCGGAGGGCTGCGGCCGGGGCGTCAACTCAAGGCGGTGATTCCCGGCGGCACCAGTACTCCCATGGTGGGTGGCGAGGCCATGATGGCGGTCGCCATGGATTATGACTCCATCGCCAAGTCAGGATCCGCCCTTGGGGCAGGGTCGGTCATCGTCATCGACGATAGTGTTTGCATTGTCAGGGTGGTGGAACGTATCGCCCGTTTTTACATGCACGAGTCCTGCGGCCAATGTACCCCGTGCCGGGAGGGCATGGGCTGGTTGTGGCGGGTGATGCATCGCCTCGAAAATGGTCAGGGCCGCGAAGAAGACCTGCAACTGCTGCTGGATGTGGGATCACGCATTGAGGGCCGCACCATCTGTGCCCTGGCGGATGGCGGTGTGGCACCGGTGGTCAGCTCTGTGCGTCTGTTTCGTGAAGAATATGAATACCACATTCGGCATAAGCGCTGTTTGGTGGATGGGGGGGCTGTCTGATGCCGCATATCGAGATCGACGGACAGTCCATCGAGGTCGTACCAGGGACCACCATCATGGAGGCGGCCCAGGCTTTGGGGATCTATATCCCCTTCTTTTGTTATCACCCCAAACTGTCGGTAGCGGCCAATTGCCGCATGTGTCTGGTAGATGTGGAAAAGGCTCCCAAGCCATTGCCGGCCTGCGCGACGCCCGTCGCAGACGGCATGAAGGTCGCCACAGCGTCGCGCAAGGCGAAGATGGCGCAGCAGGGAGTGCTGGAGTTTCTGCTCATCAATCATCCCCTGGATTGCCCCGTCTGCGATCAGGGTGGTGAATGTCCCCTGCAGGACATCACCATGGGCTTTGCCAATCCGCACAGCCAGTACGCCGAAGAGAAACGGGTCGTGCAGGACCCGAACATCGGGCCGCTCATTGCCACGGAAATGACGCGCTGCATCCAGTGCACCCGCTGTGTGCGCTTCGGTCAGGAAATCGGCGGAATCATGGAGCTGGGAGCGACGGGGCGTGGCGAACATATGGCTATCGGCACCTACGTCGCCAAGGCCGTGCAGTCTGAATTATCCGGCAACATGATTGATCTCTGTCCGGTGGGCGCATTGACCAGCAAGCCTTTCCGTTTCAAGGCCCGTTCCTGGGAACTGAAGCACACGCCGGGGCTTTGCCCGCACTGTTCGACGGGCTGTAATACCGACGTGCAGAGCCTGGGCCGCGAAGTGTTGCGAGTTCTGCCGCGTGCCAATCAGGCGGTGAATGAAGAGTGGATTTGTGACAAGGGACGTTATGCCTATACCGGCCTACAGGCGGAAGACCGCGTGACGCGGCCTTTGCTGCGTGTCGACGGCGTATGGCGTGAGGCCTCGTGGGCGGAAGCGTTGGATGTCGCCTTGTCGGGACTGGAGCAGGTGATTGCCCGGCATGGTGCGGAACGGCTGGCCGGACTCATTTCGGCGCAGTCCGGCAATGAAGAACTGTTTCTTTTCCAGGCCTTGCTGCGCGGCATGGGTAGCCCTCACGTGGACCATCGTTTGCGTCAGCAGGATTTCCGCGCGGATGCCGCAATGCCGGTCTATCCGGCGCTGAACATGGCTCTGGAAGATCTGGAGCGCGAGCCGCTCATATTGCTCTGCCATGCCTTTCCGCGGCAACAGCAGCCGCTGACCAACCATCGTTTGCGCAAGTCGGTGTTGCAGGGTGGCAAGGTGATTGCCATCGACAGCCTGCGTCAGGATTTCAACTATCCCGTCACCCAACTGGTGGCGGAAGCCGGCGCCGACCTGGCCCTCTATGCGGCGCTCTGCAGCCATTTGTCCGGTCACGCCGGGAAAACCGGCGTGGAGTCTCTGGCCGATGTCGCGAGCGACCTGCTGGCGGCAGATAACCCCCTGATCCTCATCGGCAGTGCCTTGCTACATCACCCGCAGGCGGCGGCGATGATCGCACAGATCGAGTCTCTTGCCGGGTTGGCGGGTGCGCGGGTGGGCTGGCTGGCGCAAGACGCCAATAGCGCCGGTGCCTGGCTGAGTGGTTGTGTGCCGCACCGTCTGCCGGGGGGGCATCGGGCGCAGACGATAGGGTTACCTGCCGATGCGCTTTGGGATGCGGATATGCGGGGCTTCATACTATTGGGTACAGAGCCGGGTGTGGACGCGATGCGCGGCGTGGCCGCGCTGGCGGCGTTGCAAAAAGCGGAGTTTGTGCTGAGCATCGCGCAGTTTGCGGGCGAGGCGAAACAGTATGCCGATGTGATTCTGCCCATGGCGGCCTTTGCCGAGGGGGCCGGATCGTTCATCAATAACGAAGGGCGTCTGCAAACCTTCCGCGCCGCGGTAAAAACGCCGGAGGAGGCACGTCCTGCCTGGAAGATCCTGCGTGTACTCGGTGATGGCCTTAATCTGCCAGGATTCCAGTTTAATGAACTGAGTGAAGTAACGGCCACCTGGCAGCGTGAAATCGGCGAGTACGCCCTGGATGTGCCGCCTTTCCGTACCTTCCCGGTCTTGGAACCCGTTCCGGTGTCCCCGCATGCTGACGACGGATTGCGCCGTCTGGGTGATTGGCCCCTTTTCCGGGGCGACCCGCTGGTGCGACGTGCCATACCCCTCACCCAGCCCGCTGTGGTGAAAATGCATCCGGATCAGGTCAGGGCGCTGGCCCTACAGGGGGATTTCGTGGAAATCAGCACCTCTGGCGGCAAGGTCTGCCTGCCTCTGGTAGCGGATGCCGGGATTCCGATGGGTACCGTCTGGGTGCCTATGGGATATGCTGAGACGGCGATATTGGGTGCAGCCTACGCGGCCTGCTCGGTGAGCACGGCGACGCCGCCCGCCACCGCGACCGGTACTTAGGAGGCAACACCATGCATGATTTTCAGAATACGGCGTGGTGGGCGATCCTCTGGTCGATTATCAAGATTGTCGTTGTCTTGGTGCCACTACTGTTGGGTGTGGCCTATCTGACCCTGGCCGAGCGCAAGGTGATTGGTTATATACAGGTACGTCTGGGCCCCAATCGCGTGGGCTTCAAGGGATCGTTGCAGCCGATCGCCGATGCGGTCAAGCTGATGTTCAAGGAAGTGATCATCCCTACCAACGCTAATCGGTTTCTGTTTCTGGCGGCACCGGTGCTGGCTTTCGTGCCGGCAATGCTGGTCTGGGCGGCCATTCCTTTCGGCCCGGATATGGCCATCTCCCACATGAACGCCGGTCTCCTTTATGTGCTGGCCATCGCCGGCCTGGGGGTATACGGCATCATCGTCGCGGGCTGGGCATCCAATTCCAAATATGCCTTTCTGGGGGCCATGCGGGCGGCGGCTCAGTTGGTGGCTTACGAAATTGCCATGGGCTTTGCCCTAGTGGGGTTGTTGATGGCTGCCCAGACCCTGAATCTCACCAAAATCGTGGAAGCCCAGGCGGGAGGTGGTTTCTGGTCCTGGTATTGGCTGCCGTTATTTCCGTTCTTTCTGGTGTACTTTATTTCCGGCGTGGCCGAAACCAACCGCGCACCTTTTGACGTAGCAGAAGGCGAGTCGGAAATTGTGGCGGGATTTCATGTGGAGTATTCCGGGATGGCCTTCGCGCTGTTTTTTCTGGCGGAATATGCCAACATGATTTTCGTCTCCATGTTGACGACGGTGCTCTTTCTCGGTGGCTGGTATGCGCCGATCAATACACCATGGCTCACCTGGATACCGGGTGTCGTCTGGTTGTTGCTGAAAACCGCTTTCCTGCTGTATGTGTTTTTATGGATTCGCGCCACTTTTCCCCGTTATCGCTATGACCAGATCATGCGTTTGGGCTGGAAGGTGTTTATCCCGGTGACCATTGTCTGGATCGTCGTAGTCGGCGTTGCTCTAGAAACGCCCCTGCGTGCCATTTTGCGCTGAGGAGAACCATATGCAATTTCGCCCAAGGCAATGGTTGAACACTTTTTTCCTGACGGAAATGCTGCGCGGCATGCAGCTTACCGGCCGTTATTTTTTTGCGCGGAAGATCACCGTGCAATACCCCGAAGAACAGACGCCGCAATCGCCCCGTTTCCGCGGCCTGCACGCCTTGCGCCGCTATGCGAACGGTGAGGAACGCTGCATTGCCTGCAAGCTCTGTGAGGCGGTGTGTCCGGCGCTGGCCATTACCATCGAAAGCGAGGTCCGTAGTGATGGAACGCGGCGGACGACGCGCTACGACATCGATCTCAGCAAGTGTATTTTTTGTGGACTCTGCGAAGAATCCTGTCCGGTAGACTCCATCGTCGAAAGCCGGGTGCTCTCTTATCATGGAGAAATTCGCGGCGACCTGATCTATACCAAAGACATGCTGCTGGCCAATGGCGATCGTCTGGAAGCGGAACTGGCTGCCGATCGCGATGCTGATCGCGCTTACCGCTGACGGAGAACGGATGCCATGCTGCCAGTAACCACGATTCTGTTTTATATCTTCTCTGCTATATTGCTGGGCTCTGCAACGCTGGTGGTAACGGCGCGTAATCCGGTGTATGCGACCCTGTATCTGGTGCTGGCGTTTTTTAATGCTGCCGCCCTGTTCATCCTGCTGGGGGCTGAATTCCTGGGGTTGATTCTAATTCTAGTCTATGTGGGCGCGGTGATGGTGCTTTTCCTCTTTGTGGTGATGATGCTGGATATCAACCTGGCACGTATCAAGGAAGGCTTTCTCAGTTATCTGCCATTGGGCCTTGCTATTGCCATCCTCGGTGTACTGGAGCTGGCGGTTGTTTTCTGGACGTCTTCCCTGGGCCATATCCCTGCACCCGCCGCACTCCCGGCGGATACCGACAATACCCGGGCACTGGGGCTCCTGCTGTATACCAAATATCTGTATCCATTTGAAATAGCCGCAGTAATTTTGATCGTGGCGATTATCGCCGCGATTGCCCTGACCCTGCGGCGCCGGACTGGCACCAAAACCCAGAATATTGCCGCGCAGATGGCTGTGCGGGCCAAAGACCGGGTACAACTGGTGGATTTGCGGGAGCCTGAATGATGAATGCTGGACAACCGACCCTGGCGGCCTACCTGATTCTTGGAGCGATGCTCTTTTCTATCGGTGTGGTTGGTATTTTCCTCAATCGCAAGAATGTCATCATTCTGCTGATGGCCATCGAGTTGCTGCTGCTGGCGGTAAACATCAATCTGGTCGCATTTTCCCGTTATCTCGGCAATCTCGATGGGCAGGTATTTGTATTTTTTATTCTTACGGTGGCGGCTGCCGAAGCGGCGATTGGCTTGGCGATACTGGTCGCCTATTTCCGCAATCGCCATAGCATCAACGTGGATGACATCGACGAGTTGAGGGGCTGATATGTGGGTTTTTGACTGGTTAAACGCCTTCCCTCCCCTCGCCGTGTATCTGGTTATCCCCGTGGCGCCGCTGGTGGGTGCACTCGTGGCCGGTTTCTGGGGCTGGAAGCTCCGGGAGCATGCACATTGGGCACCGATCATCGGGGTGGCCATCGCCTTCTATCTATCGTTGGCCGTGCTCTGGCAAACCGGTCACGGTGTCGCCTTTTATGGAGATATCTATACCTGGGCGGTATTGGGTCATCTGCCGGTATCCGTCGGTTTTGATATCGACAGCCTGACGGCATTGATGCTGGTCGTTGTCACTTTTGTATCTCTGAGCGTGCATCTGTATACCGTTGGTTATATGCACGGCGATCCGGGTTACGCGCGTTTTTTCAGCTATATTGCCTTGTTCACGTTCAGTATGATCATGCTGGTGATGAGCAATAATTTTCTCCAGCTCTTTTTTGGCTGGGAAGCGGTGGGTCTGGTTTCCTACCTGCTCATCGGCTTCTGGTTTCAGCGTGAAAGTGCCAATATCGCCGCGATCAAGGCATTTATCGTCAACCGTGTCGGTGATTTCGGCTTTTTGATCGGTATCGCCGCGGTATACCACTATTTTGGCAGTCTGGATTATCGTACGGTATTCGCGGCCGTACCTCAGGTGACCGGACAAATGCTGGAAATCATACCTGGACATCCCGTGAGTGTGCTGACCTGGATTGCCCTGCTGCTGTTTGTCGGCGCCATGGGCAAATCCGCGCAGGTGCCTTTACACGTTTGGTTGCCGGAATCCATGGAGGGCCCGACCCCCATTTCCGCCCTGATCCACGCGGCGACCATGGTCACAGCGGGCATTTTTATGGTCGCACGGATGTCGCCGATTTTTGAACAGTCCGCGACGGCCCTTTCGGTGGTGCTGATCATCGGCGCGGTAACGGCGTTCTTTATGGGGCTCGTCGGTCTGGTGCAGAACGACATCAAGCGTATCATCGCTTACTCGACCATTTCCCAGTTGGGTTACATGACTGCGGCGCTGGGTGTTTCCGCCTTTTCTGCGGCAATTTTTCACCTGATGACGCACGCCTTCTTCAAGGCCTTGCTATTTCTGGCCGCAGGTTCAGTGATCCATGCGATGTCCAACGAGCAGGATATCCGCAAAATGGGCGGGCTGCGCAAGGTCATGCCCATCACCTATGTCACCTTTCTGATCGGCAGCCTGTCGTTGTCCGGCATTCCGCCCTTTGCCGGATTCTTCAGCAAGGACCTCATTATCGAGGCAGTAGGGCTCTCTACCCTGCCCGGAGCGGGTTGGGCGGAATGGATGCTGGTGGCTGGCGCCTTCGTCACGGCGCTTTATACCTTCCGGATGTTTTTCCTGGTCTTCCATGGCGCCCCGCGCATGGACGCCCACACCCGCGCACATCTGCACGAGTCACCCTGGGTGATTACCGTGCCCCTGATTGCGCTGGCGATTCCCGCGGTTTACGCGGGCTGGGCATATATTGGGCCCGTCGGCTTGGGGCACTTCCTGGATTCTTCCCTGGTCGTTGCGCCGCAGTGGAATACCATTGGGGAGATCCGTGCCCAATGGCAGGGTGCGGGCGCGTTCGTGCTGCACAGTCTGGCGACCGTACCGTTCTGGCTGGCGCTCTTGGGTATGGCCGTCGCTGCCTGGTTCTACTGGTTGCGGCCGGGCCTGCCTGCAACGCTGACCCGGTTTCTCAGTCCCGTTATCTGGGTGCTGCAGCGCAAATACGGGTTTGATGCCTTCAACCAGGCGGTTCTGGTACGCGGCGTCTTGCAGCTTGGCGCTTTGTTCTGGCACGTGGGCGACGAACGCCTTATCGATGGCATCATGGTCAACGGTACGGCCCGTGAAATCGGTAAGGCGGCATTATCCTGGAGACGTGTCCAGACGGGTTATATTTACCACTATGCTTTCGCAATGATTATCGGGTTGATTCTGCTCATGAGCTATTTTGTGGTTTGGAGAGGATAAGGCATGACGCACTCCCCTCTCCTCAGTTACGCCATCTGGGTGCCGATCGTCGGTGGTCTGCTGGTCCTTGCGGTGGGTGACCGGCGTGCGGAGGCCGCGCGCTGGCTGGCACTGGTGGCCTCGCTGGCTGCTTTCGCCGTGACCATTCCCCTCTTTACCGGATTCGATACCCATACGGCGGCGATGCAGTACAGCGAACGGGTCGCCTGGATTCCCTCCCTGAATATCTTTTATCACCTCGGGATCGACGGAATTTCCCTGTGGTTTATCCTGCTCACCAGTTTCCTGACGGTGTTGGTGGTCATCAGTTCCTGGAAAAACGTGCAGGAGCGGGTGGCACAATTCATGGCGGCTTTCCTGATCATGGAGGGGCTGATGATTGGTGTCTTCTGTGCGCTGGACGCCATTCTGTTCTATGTGTTCTGGGAAGCCATGCTCATCCCCATGTTCCTGATTATCGGGGTCTGGGGTGGTCCGCGGAGGGTCTACGCGACCATCAAGTTCTTTCTCTATACCTTCCTCGGATCGGTGCTGATGCTGGTGGCGTTGCTCTATCTGTACTTCCATAGTGGGGATAGTTTCAGTTTGTTGGAGTTTCAGAAAACCCCTTTGGGCATGAGCGCGCAGACGCTGATCTTCTTGGCCTTTTTCTTTGCCTTCGCGGTAAAAATTCCCATGTGGCCGGTGCATACGTGGTTGCCGGACGCCCATGTCGAGGCGCCTACCGGGGGCTCCGTCATCCTGGCAGCGGTAATGCTCAAGATGGGCGCCTACGGCTTTCTGCGCCTGAGCCTGCCGATTGTGCCCGACGCGAGTCACAGGTTGGCCTGGCTGATGATTGTCCTGTCCCTCATCGCCATCATCTATATCGCGCTGGTGGCGATCGTGCAGGAGGATATGAAAAAGCTGATCGCCTATTCCTCCATCGCTCATATGGGTTTCGTGACGCTGGGATTTTTTGTGTTCAATAGCGTGGCGATCGAGGGCGGTATCATTCAAATGTTATCTCACGGCTTTGTCAGTGCAGCCATGTTCCTCTGTGTCGGCGTACTCTATGACCGGATGCATACCCGCAATATCAAAGATTACGGGGGAGTGGCCAATGTCATGCCGGTTTTTGCCGCGCTGATGATGCTCTTTGCCATGGGTAATGTCGGCCTACCGGGGACATCGGGTTTTGTCGGCGAATTCATGGTGGTGCTCGGGACCTATCAGGTAAATCCCTGGTTGGCGATTCTGGCGGCTACCAGCCTGATTACCGGTGCTGGTTATACCCTCTGGCTTTTCAAGCGAGTGATTTTTGGCAGTGTTGTCCAGCCCGAAGTGGCCAGACTGAAAGACCTCGATGGCCGGGAGGTGTTGGTGCTCGGTACCCTGGCGGCCTTTACCCTGCTGCTCGGCCTCTGGCCAGCGCCCTTCCTTGATATCGTGCACAGCTCGGTGCAGCACCTGGTGACCCAGGTGTCTCTCTCCAAGATTCCGGCGTAAAGGACCTTGCCTATGAATTCATTCCTTATGCACTGGACTTACGCCATCCCGGAAATTTGGGTGCTGACGATGGCCTGCGCCGTTTTGCTGGCAGACTTGTTCTGGGGCGACGGCCTGCGTGACCTTGCCGCGGTGCTGACGGTGCTGACCCTCTGCGGTGCGGCCGTGCTGACCGTTTTTGAGATGGGGCAGAGCGGTACCGCCTTTGCGGGCCTCTTCGTGCTGGACCGCTTCACCAACGTTGCAGAGCTGTTCAGCTATCTGGCCGTGCTAATGGTGGTGCTCTACTCCCGGCGCTATCTGGTGGACCGGGGTATTTACCGCGGCGAGGTGTTTGTGCTGTTGCTTTTCGCCCTGCTGGGAATCATGGTAATGGTTTCCGGTGGCAGTCTGCTGAGTGTCTACCTCGGGCTGGAGCTGCTGGCGCTGAGCCAGTATGCCCTGGTTGCCTTTTACCGCGACAGTGTGATGGCGACGGAAGCGGGGTTGAAGTATTTCGTTCTCGGAGCGCTGGCCTCGGGTTTGCTGCTCTACGGGATGTCGCTTCTTTACGGGCTGACGGGCACCCTGGATGTGCGGGATATTGCCGCCGATCTGGTGAATATGACCGCAGGCAATCTGGTACTGGTCTTTGCCATCGTATTTATTGCCGCGGGTATTGCCTTCAAGTTGGGCGCGGCGCCCTTTCATATGTGGTTACCCGACGTATATCAGGGCGCGCCTACGGCGGTGACCGCGTTTCTTGCCTCGGCGCCCAAAATCGGCGCCTTTGCCCTGATCATCCGCCTGCTGGTGGATGGTGGCTACGGCATGCAGGAATCTTGGCAGCAGATTTTTGTCGCGCTGACCGTGGTATCGCTGGTGGTGGGTAACGTGATCGCCATTGCCCAGCAGAACATCAAGCGGATGCTGGCGTATTCCACCATCGGTCATGTTGGATTTATGTTATTGGGGGTCGTGGCGGGTACGGAGGCCGGGCTGGCCAGTGCATTTTTTTATACCGTAGTTTATACGCTGATGTCTCTGGCGGGTTTTGGCATGATTCTGCTCGTGAGCCGGGCAGGTTTTGAGGCGGAGCGTATCGACGACTTCAAGGGCTTGGCGCAGCGCAAGCCCTGGTATGCTTTTTTGATGATGATCGTCATGTTTTCCATGGCGGGTGTGCCGCCGACGGTGGGCTTTTATGCCAAACTCGCGGTGTTTCAGGCGGTGGTGGCGGCGGGATATGTGTGGTTGGCCGTGGTCGGCGTCCTGCTGGCGGTGATCGGGGCATTTTATTATCTGCGTGTCGTCAAGGTGATGTATTTTGATAAGCCGGCGCCGGATGCGGGTTTGATCGTACGCGATGACCTGGCCAGTATGGCATTGAGCATCAACAGCCTGGCGCTGCTGGTGCTGGGCATCCTGCCAGGGCCGTTGATGGCCTTTTGTTTCTACGCCATGCGGGGGGTAATCTGACCGACGCCTATGCGGGCGAGGCGCTGGCCTTGCACCGCAATGGTCGTGATCGGGTCTGTTTCCTCCGATCCCGCGCTTTGATCTGCAGCCGGCCTACTAGTGCAGTTCCCTCGCGCAGTTCTTGACGTATAGCCCGCCAGCCGGTACATTTCGGGCTGCAGGCGCGTAGCTCAGGGGGAGAGCGCTACCTTGACACGGTAGAGGTCGGCGGTTCGAAACCGCCCGCGCCTACCAAATCCCGCACCAGAGGGGCAATGCTCGCTGGTGCTTTTTCTTTGGAGGGGCTATGCCAGATATCCAGTTGCCGGACGGTAGTCATCGTCAGTTTGCGGAGCCCGTGACCGGGCTGACGCTGGCGCGTACGATCGGCAGCGGGCTCGCCAGGGCGGCGGTAGCCATGCGGGTCAACGGCATCCTCAAAGATCTTTCGGCGGTGCTGGATCAGGATGCGGAAGTGGCAATTGTCACCCGCGACAGCGCAGATGGTCTGGAGGTGATCCGCCATTCCACCGCGCATTTGCTGGCGCAGGCGGTGCAGTCCCTCTACCCGGAAGCTCAGGTCACCATCGGGCCGGTCATCGATAACGGTTTCTACTATGACTTTGCTTTCCCGCGTGGTTTCACGCCAGAAGATCTGGAAGCGATCGAAGGGCGGATGCGCGCACTGGTCAAAGAAAATCTTCCGGTGCAACGCGAGATGCTCTCCCGCGAAGATGCCATGGCTCTGTTTGAAAAGATGGGCGAAGACTACAAGGTCGAAATTATCCGCGCCATTCCCCAAGGTGAACCACTGAGCCTGTATCGGCAGGGGGATTTCGTGGACCTGTGCCGCGGTCCCCATGTGCCATCGACTGGTGTTCTCGGGGCATTCAAGTTGCAGCGAGTGGCGGGCGCCTATTGGCGCGGGGATTCCCGCAATCCCATGTTGCAGCGTATTTATGGCACGGCCTGGGCGCAGCAGAAGGACCTTGACGCCTATCTCCAGCAACTGGAGGAGGCCGAAAAGCGGGATCACCGTCGTATCGGCACTGAACTGGAGCTCTTCTCCATTCAGGAAGATGCCGGCGGCGGCCTGGTGTTCTGGCATCCCATGGGCTCGCGCGTGCGACGCGTCATCGAGGATTTCTGGAGGGGGGCTCATGTGGAGGCAGGCTACGATCTGCTCTATACGCCGCATATTGCCCATGAGCAACTGTGGTATACCTCGGGGCACAAGGATTTCTACAGTGAGTCCATGTTCGACCCGATGCAGGACGAGGGGCAGGCATACCAGCTCAAACCCATGAACTGTCCATTCCATATTCTCATTTATAAGGACAAGCTGCATTCCTACCGGGATCTGCCGATTCGCTGGGCGGAACTGGGTACGGTTTACCGCCACGAAATGTCGGGTGCCCTGCACGGACTGATGCGAGTGCGGGGCTTTACCCAGGATGATGCCCACGTCTTTTGTCGACCCGACCAGATAGAGGCAGAAATCGGTGCGGTGCTGGTACTGGTGCGAAAAATTCTCGGCACCTTCGGCTTCGACCAGTATGAAATCAATCTGTCCACCCGTCCCGGGCACTCGGTGGGTAGTGACGAGATCTGGGATGCTGCCACCCAGGCCCTGCGCAATGCCCTGGAGCGCGCCGGCCTGGAATATCAGGTGGATGCAGGTGGCGGCGCGTTCTACGGACCTAAAATCGATCTGAAGATTCAGGACGCCATCGGCCGTAAGTGGCAATGCAGTACCGTACAGCTCGACTTTAATCTGCCGGAGCGCTTCGCCATGGAATATGTGGCGGAAGACGGTGCGCGCAAGGTGCCCATCATGGTGCATCGCGCCATCTTCGGCTCCATCGAACGTTTCTTCGGTGTACTCATCGAGCACTATGAGGGCAAGTTTCCGGTCTGGCTCGCTCCGGTACAGGCCGTGGTGCTGCCCATCAGCGAGCATTACTCGGAATACGCCGAGTCGGTAAGTGAGGTATTGGTGAAACGCGGCATCCGGGCAGAAACGGACTTGAGAAACGAGAAGATAGGTTATAAGATACGCGCCCATACTTTGCGTAGGGTGCCCTACCTGCTGGTGGTCGGGGAACGGGAAAAAGAAGCGGGTACGGTGGCGGTGCGGGATCGAAATGGCCAGGATCTCGGCATTCTTACCATAGACGCCGTGGGCGCCACCCTGCAGAAAATGGACCAGACGCGGGTGAATACCCTGGAGTGGCAAGGCTAGCGAGGAGGACAAGGCGATCGCGACAGAGAAAGAAGTGAATATCAATCGGGAAATTACCGCAGCGCGGGTCCGGTTGATAGGTGTCGAGGGAGAACAGTTAGGTGTGTTATCCTTTATGGAAGCCATCGCGGCTGCAGAAGAGGCTGAACTGGATCTCGTCGAGATCGCTCCGCAAGCCGATCCTCCCGTATGCCGGATCATGGATTACGGAAAGTTTCGTTTTCAGGAAAGTAAGCGCCAGCATGATGCAAAACGCCGGCAGAAACAGACGCAGGTGAAGGAAATCAAATTCCGCCCTCGTACGGATGATGCCGACTACCAGATCAAGTTGCGCAATATTTTGCGTTTTATTGAAGATGGAGATCGTGCGAAAATTACGTTGCGCTTTCGCGGTCGTGAAATGTCGCATCCCGAATTGGGGATGGAGTTGCTCAATCGGGTAGAAAGGGATCTAACGGAAGTGGGTGTGGTTGAACAACGGCCACGCATGGAAGGGCGACAAATGGTGATGATTGTCGCGCCGCGGAAAAAATAGGAGACAATCGTGCCAAAAATGAAGAGCAATCGTGGGGCGGCCAAGCGTTTCAAGCGCACCGGTTCCGGTAAATTCAAGCATCGTCAGGCGTTTTTGAACCACATCCTGACCAAGAAAACGACCAAGCGGAAGCGTCACCTGCGCCATACGCTGGTTACATCGGGTAGCGACCAGGCCGCATTGCGGCGCATGCTTCCCTACGGTTGATGATAAAGGAACAGTACCATGTCTAGAGTAAAACGTGGCGTAACCGCCCATGCACGGCACAAGAAAGTTCTGGCCCGTGCCAAGGGCTTTCGTGGCCAGCGCAAGAGTAATTATCGCATCGCCCATCAGGCGGTGATGAAGGCTCTGACCTATGAGTATCGTGATCGCCGGACCAAGAAACGCGATTTTCGCAGTTTGTGGATTGTGCGTATCAATGCCGCGGCACGTTCCGAGGGCGTGACCTACAGCCGTTTCATGAATGGCTTGTTGCGCGCGGGTATCCAGCTTGACCGCAAGGTGCTGGCCGACATAGCCGTACGTGACAAGGCGGCCTTCTCCCGTCTCGTTGAGGTGGTCAAGGGCCAGTTGGCAGCCTGACGGTGGCGGAGGCTGTGGCGATGTCTTTTCAATCCATGGCCTCCATCGCGGAGGCTGCCCGGGAAGTCGCGGCGGCCTCCGACCTGAACACCCTGGAACAGATCCGCCTGCGGTGGCTCGGTAGGAAGGGCGTCCTTACGGAGGCAATGCAGCAACTCGGGCAGTTGGCGCCCGAAGCGCGGCGGGAAGCCGGGCAGTTGCTCAACGAGCGCAAGTCCGAGGTGCAGTCGCTTTTGCAGGAGCGTAAGGCAGAGCTTGAAGCGGCGGCTATTCATGCACGTCTTCAGCAGGAACGGCTGGATGTGACGCTGCCGGGACGGCGGGAAGCGTGGGGTAGTGCGCATCCCATTCGTCAGACTCTGGAGTGGATAGAGCACTATTTTTTCGGATTGGGTTTTGAAACCAGCGATGGCCCTGAAATCGAGGACGATTATCACAACTTCGCCGCACTCAATATTCCGGAAGACCACCCCGCACGGGCGATGCATGACACCTTTTATCTGGACGCAACACGTCTTTTGCGCACCCAGACGTCGACAGTTCAGATCCGGTTTCTGGAATCCCATCAGCCGCCCCTGCGCATGATCGCCACCGGCAGGGTATACCGGCGCGACTCAGATATCACCCATACGCCGATGTTCCACCAGGTGGAGGGCTTGCTGCTCGACGAACGGGCCAGTTTCGCCGATTTGCGCGGTTTGCTGTCCGATTTTCTTCACGGGTTTTTCGCAAAGCCTGATCTCCCGGTACGCTTCCGTCCCTCCTACTTCCCCTTCACGGAGCCTTCCGCTGAAATTGATATCGGCTGCGTCATCTGCGGCGGTTCCGGCTGCCGGGTCTGCAAGCAGACCGGCTGGTTGGAAGTGCTGGGCTGCGGTATGGTGCATCCGGCGGTATTGGCGGGTGCCGGTGTCGACGGCGAACGTTTCAGCGGCTTTGCCTTTGGGATGGGTGTTGAGCGTCTCACCATGCTGCGTTACGGAGTGAATGATCTGCGTCTCTTCTTCGAGAACGATCTGCGCTTCCTCAAACAGTTTTCCTGAGGACCCGCCATGCGTGTCAGTGTTCAGTGGCTTCGTGAATTGCTCGAGATTTCCTGGGATACGGAGGAGACCGCCCGGCGTCTGACCATGGGCGGTATTGAGGTGGAGGCGATCGAGGACGCCGCGCCGTCTTTTCGCGGAGTGGTCGTCGCTGCCGTCCGGTCCGTCGCACCCCATCCGGAGGCCGATAAGCTGCGGGTGGCAGAGGTAGATGCGGGCGACGGGCAGCTACGCACGATTGTCTGTGGGGCGGACAACCTGGCAGCAGGTCAGCGGGTGCCTCTGGCCCTCCCCGGTGCGCTGCTCCCGGGAGAACACCACATCGCCACATCTGTGCTGCGCGGGATATCCTCGGAAGGAATGCTTTGTGCGGCTGCGGAGCTGGGGCTCGATGACGGCAGCAGCGGTTTGCTGGTTCTGGACGCGGATGCGCCGGTGGGAGCCGACCTGCGCGCTTACCTCGGTCTGGATGACCAGATACTGACCCTGGGGATTACACCGAATCGTGGCGATGCGCTGTCCGTAACCGGAGTCGCCAGGGATTTGTTTGCCCTCGGGGCTGAAGCGTTGTCCCTCCCCACGGCGGCTATCCCGGAACCGGCATGGGCGATCGTGCACCCGGGCGATGTGGTCCCCGGTAATGGAGGCTTTGCTCCGCATATCGCCGCAGATGCGCAAAACGCCTGTCGTTCCTACACTACCCTGTGGATAGAGGGGGTTCCGGAACGGTTGCCGGACTATTTGCGTGAGCGTCTGCGTCGTGCAGGGCAGCGTTGTATCCATCCTGTAGTGGATCTGCTGAATCTGCAAATGCTGGAAACGGGACAGCCTCTACATGCCTTTGACGCAGAAACTCTGCAAGGGGATCTTACCGTGCGCTGGGCGCAGACCGGGGAGATTCTCGACGCTCTGGATGGCCGCGACTTGCCGCTGGAATCCGATATGTTGGTGATTGCGGACGACGCAGGTCCGGTGGCTCTGGCGGGTATTATTGGTGGGCGGCGTACTGCGGTGACCGCACAGACGCGTTCCATTGTCCTGGAGTCTGCTTTCTTCCAGCCCGGGGCTATCCAGGGGCGCGCACGCCGCCTGGGCTTGCAGACGGATGCTGCCATGCGCTTTGAACGCGGCGTCGATTTCACCTTGGGGCCGGTGGTGGCCGCCAGTACCCTGCAGCGTTTCGCCACGTTAGGTATGGCACATTTGCGAACAGAACGATCCTGCACCATTCTGGGCCAGTTGCCGGAGCATCGGCCGATCCCCTTGCGCCGTGCCCGACTGGCACGCATCCTGGGAATGGATTACGAGGATGATGTGGTCGAAGCGGCTCTCACCCGTCTGGGGTTGCATGTCAACAGGGTCCCCGATGGCTGGCAGGCGATTCCCCCGAGTCACCGCTTTGATCTGCGCATCGAGGCGGATCTGATCGAAGAGGTGGGACGGATCTATGGTTATGAGCGATTGCCCGCCCACCGCCCTGAGGGCACCCTGCAACCCCTGCCCATGACGCGGGGACCGCAGGCAGCCACTTTACGCAGTGTTTTGCAGGCGCGTGATTATCATGAGGTGATCACCTACAGTTTTATCTCCCGGCAGGCGCAAAATCTGTTCACACCGGATGCCGATGCACCAGCGCTGCTCAACCCCCTGTCCGCAGATTTGGCGGTCATGCGCGCCAGCCTTTGGCCGGGTTTGCTGCAGGCGCTTCAATTCAACATGAAACGGCAGCAGGAACGAGTACGCATTTTTGAACTGGGGCGCGTATTTTCCGCCCACGGGCAGCGCCTCGTCCTGGGTGGCTGTATAGTCGGGCCAGCGGATCGGGAAAGCTGGGCGGAACCCCTGCGCGCGGTTGATTTCTATGACTTGAAAGGCGACGTGAGTGCTTTGCTCGCACTTTGGCCGGGTACGGACTTTACCTTCCGGCCGCTGGACGCCTACCCGGCCCTGCATCCGGGACAGGCTGCAGAAATTTGTGTGGAAGATCGGCGGGTGGGCGTGCTCGGTGCGCTTCATCCAACCCAGGCCGCAGAGTATGACCTTGACAAGTCACCGTTTTTCTTCTACTTGGATGTGGAGTGGCTGGGTAATCTGACGAGCATTTCTAGGTTTGCATCCCTGTCGCCCTTTCCGGCGTTGCGGCGGGATATAGCGTTGGTTATTCCGAATGACATACTGGCAGGAACGGTACTCGATACCATGCGGGCCGCTGCATCGGGTATTGTGCGGAACATCACCATTTTTGATCGCTATCAGGGTTCTTCCCTGGTGGCGGGAACGTACAGTCTGGCTTTTGCGCTGCTCCTTCAGGACGTGGGGCGGACGCTGACGGATACAGAGGTACAAGCAGAAATGGACCGGTTGCTGGTTGCCGTGCGGCAACTCGGTTCCATCGAACTCAGGGCATAGGAGAATAATGTGGCCGTTACCAAAGCTGAAATTGTAGACATGCTGTTTGAGAGTATGGGTCTGAACAAGCGGGAAGCCAAAGGTATCGTCGAGGCCCTATTCGACGGCATCCGTGAAAATCTGGCCAAAGGCGAAGAGGTGAAGCTGTCCGGCTTTGGCAATTTTACGTTACGCGATAAAAACCCCCGCCCCGGACGTAACCCGAAGACCGGTGTGGAGATTACCATCACGGCGCGGCGCGTGGTGACGTTCCATCCGAGCCAGAAGCTCAAAGCCTACGTGAATGGTAGCGAACCAGACAACGCATAGGGAAAAGGCGAGCAAAGACCTCGCTCCGCTCCCGGATATACCGGAAAAACGGTATTTCTCCATCAGCGAGGCCGCCCTGCTCTGCGGGGTGAAGGCACATGTGCTGCGTTACTGGGAGCAGGAGTTTCCGCAGCTTAGTCCACTCAAAAGAAAGGGTAACCGGCGTTATTACCAGCGCCACGATCTGTTGTTGGCGAGACAGATTCGCACCCTTCTCTATGGAGAAGGGTACACCATCCACGGTGCGCGGGAGCGTTTGCAGGGGCTGGCGCGCTTTCCGCACCGCGAGTCCCCGGATAAAAATCAGCGGCAACTGAGTCTGGACGTCGCGGGCTCGTCCGTCAGTGTTATCGAGAGCCGCAAACGTTGGCAATACCTGCGCCAGGAGTTATCGGAATTGTTGGATTTATGCGGTCGCAGGCATTGACCCAAGCAGCGTTTCCGCGGTACATTACGACCTCTTGCGGGGCGTAGCGCAGCCTGGTAGCGCACCTGAATGGGGTTCAGGTGGTCGGAGGTTCAAATCCTCTCGCCCCGACCAATCAAATCAAATGGTTATGAAACAACGCTGCTTGGCATTGATCGTGATATTAGCAAGCTTGCTAATATTTTCAGTGAAGCGGCCGTACATGAGTAAATTCTCTGTCGCGGATATAGACCTCAGTCATGCTTCCATCAGCGTGGCCGGCCAGGGCTTGAGCGTAGTCGCGGCCTCCTATCTTAGAGGCATCCGTCAGCGACTTTGCGCGTATATCATGAAAATGGCAGTCATCCACCTCCGACTTTGCCAACAACCGGCGCCATGCGCTGTTCCATCCGCTGACGGTATAAGGTGTCCCATCCTGGGATGCAAACAACGAGAGGGATCCTATCCTGCGCCGCAACCCTCGCGCCTTTGAAACCACTGCCCGCAAGGCCGGTGTCCAGGTATAAAGGACGCGAGCGCCCGTTTTTTCCTGCGCGACCAAAAGCCCCTCCTCTGTGCACTGGTCTAGTCGTAATTTCATGATGTCACCACGGCGCATGGACGTCAGATAAGCCAAATCGATGATGCACTTCCATTGTTCATCAGCGCATTGACGTAACTTTTCCATCTCGGCATCGGTAATATACCTCTTGCGGGGCTTTTCCTTGTTGCGGCGCACACCCACGCAGGGGTTCTCCTCAGCCCATCCCCAGCGGATGCTATATGCGAAGACGCTGGATAATACGGCGATTTCCCTATTTGCCGCCACCTTGGCGCTACGCCTATCGAGATAGCCGGCGACGTCAGGGCGACGCAGGGATTCAATGCGCATGTGCCCGAACACATCTCTGAGTGTCTTGAGGATGCGGTGATAGTCCTCCTGGGTCCGTGGGCGGAGTGCAGGGAGGATTTCCCCCTCATATCGGGCAATCGCGGCGCCTATGGTTCCGGTCTTTTCGCCAGGGACCGTGGATTGGCCCTCTATGGCAGCCCACAAGGTCAGCGCCTCGGCCTTGTTCGCGGATAGTCGTGTCCACTTCAGCTTGCGGTCTATCCAGCAGGCGTGATAGTAGACTTCACCGCGTTTGTACATCCGCGGTGGCAGCCCCTTATCCTTTGTGCGCTTGCGTCCCATGCCCATATGTTAGGCGATTCTGTCCCAATGTGGACAGTCCTCCATTGGTTTGGTGGCTTGTCTGTTGCCCAGAAGGTGGCGCTCCATTTCGGCACGAAGCACAATCGGACGGCCGGAGCGCGTTAGGGTGAAGCTGAAGCTATGCCGTTCCAGCCACCGGGTCTGTGCCGGGCGCCTGACGTATCCGGTTAGCTCTTCGATTTCTTCAGGCGTGATGAACGTGGTTTGACCTTGCATGGCAAAGTTCTTCCCTGGTGATTTGCAACGCGCCATGATGCTGCTGGCGGACGACCAAAGAGTATTTTTGGAAGCGGTCCGCCTGTCCCAGTAGCACATCCGCCGATCCTTTCTGGCCCATCTTGAGGGCATGCAAAGCGCGATTGCGGTATCCCTGGGCCTCGCTCTCCAGCCAGTCCGCGCACTCTTCCAAAATCCCGACGGGTGATTCACGCATGGTGTTACATCCCGCAATAAATTAGGTGCCTTGTCCCGAGCTATTTGAGGTCGAAACGACGGGGTTATCCCACGGTCTTTCGGCAAGAACACGCACCCGGAGAAGCGCGGGACAGCGATGGCCAT
>Ga0172381_10000998_pt1 | contig 35211 bp, 34 predicted proteins | sample Leawel6488metaG_FD_119754 | JGI IMG/M metagenome (GOLD analysis project Ga0172381, IMG submission 119754) | Leachate microbial communities from a municipal landfill in Southern Ontario, Canada - Leachate well 64-88 metaG | ecosystem: Engineered > Solid waste > Landfill > Unclassified | place... | reverse complement strand
CGGCATGTCGAGGATCTCGAAGATGCGTCTGGCCGCGGCAATGGCGCTCATCCGCGCATGATAATGGGTGGCGAGACCACGCAGAGGGTTGAAATACTCCGGTGCCAGTAAAAGGACAAAGAAGGCGGTATAAAACGTGACCGGGGAAGGGACCTCCAGCAGACGCGCCCCCAGCGATACGGCCACCAGCGCGATGGACACGCTCGCAAAAAATTCCAGCACCGCCGACGTCAGGAAGGCTACCCGCAACCCGGCCATGGTGGTGCGCCGGTAGTCATCCGAAATACGTGCGACGATCTCGATCTCGTCCTTGGCGCGACCGAAGATTTTCAGCGTGGTCAAGCCCTGCACCATATCCAGAAAATGGGCACTCATCAACAGCATCTTGCGCCACTGACGCTGGTTGATGGCCTCCGCCTTGTAGCCCACCAGCACCATGAAGAAGGGTACAAGCGGCCCGGCAATGAGGAGAATCAGGCCGCTGATCCAGTCTGCGGGGAAGACGAACACGAGGATGGCCAGCGGTATGAGGCTGACCAAGGCCATTTGCGGCAGGTAACGCGAAAAGTAAGGCTCCAGCGCCTCGACACCTTCCATCATGGTACTGGCGATGTCGGCGCTGCGCTCACCCGCCACGGCCACCGGCCCCAGGCTCAGAAGGTGGGAAAGCAGGCGCTCGCGCAGGTAGGTCTTGATACGCGCGCTGGCACGAAAGGCGACCAGTTCGCTCGCCCAGGAAAACCCCGCACGCACGACGAAAAGAGCGAGCATGGCCCAGAGCAGCGGCATCACCGCCGCCAGATTCCAGCCATGAAAAGAGACATCATCGACGATGTGCGCCAACAGAAAGGCCTGGAGAATGATCAGCAGGCCAGCCGCCAGCCCCAGTCCGATGCCGAAATAGAGCGTACCCCGGGTGCGCCGCCCTTCCTGCATCAACCGCTGATCCATCCGCTGCGCCTGTATCTGTGCCATTATCAACCTCTAATATAAGCCGTGTACTCTAGCACAGAGCGGGTGCCTGCTCACCATAGCTGAAAGTCAGCCGACGGTTCAGGAAGTGGGTGCATCCAGAAACAGGGTAAGCACCCCTGTATAACCGTATATTTTATCATGAGAAATCTCGGCATTGGCAAAGAATCCCACCAACGGGAAGTCGCCCAGACCGTCCCGGATCATCCGCAATTCCGCAGAATCGGGGCCAAACAGGTTCTGGCCGCGCCACACACAGGTGAAATAGAGACCCCCACGGATCCTTCTTCCGTCCGCCAGGCGGCCGATGTCCGAGAGCATACGTTCGAGGTCCTCGCGCGCCGTGCCGCTATCCCGCTTGCAGAACATCAGGGACTGACCGGCCTCTGCATATTCGCCGATCGCCAGCAGCTTGCGCTCGATGTCAATGCCCACCAGGGTACGCACCATGTAGTCGCCACGGTCGTCATTCTTAACCGGCATCGCAACAAAAATGAAGCCCGCCGCCCGCTGCAAATCCCGGGAGAGGATGTCGCTGGTCTCGTCATTAAACACATCCAGCGCCGGGCGGTCATCCAGACGGGAGATTACATTGTTGCGGGCTTCGTTGATGTGATGGGTCGGACCGATGGGACTGCAGCCCTGGGTCAGACGGGTGGCAACGGCGATATTTTCGCTGAACGTCACCCCGCTCAGTCCGCCATGCACGACTTCATCCACCAGTTGCGCACCGTCGGTGCGACTGCTGCATATTCCCCCGGTAATGAAACCGCTGCCCATCTTCCTGGCAAAATCACGGACTAGATCAGGCAGATCCGGCGTCTGGGAGTCACCATGAACAATCGCAAAGTAGGGCGGACGACCGGGTCCGGTCGGCCCACTTTTGCCGGTCCGGTAAGGGTCCATACCGGCAAAGAGGTGAAATTCCGTTTCCGGAAAATCCGTCACCATAAAAGCCAGTGCCGGTTCGTCCAGGTATTCCTGCGCGGTCGCGCAGATGCCGGCCCCCACGCATCCCGTCCAGTGGGGCACCCCCGTCTGCTCCCGCACAGCGCTCAGGATATCCGGCAAATCGGACTCAAAGCTGTCGGTGACGTAGAGAAAGCCCAGCGTACCACCCCGCACCCCCGGACCAGCCATCTCCAGAGCGCGGAACAATGCCTCGCGCCAATCCGCATCGCGGGCATGGCCATAGGGAAAAAGCCGATCATCCTGCAAGGGAAAACCTCGTCAGCAAAGGAATCAGCCACCATGTCGCCATCAGTTTTACCTGTAAGAATTGCGTCCTGTCAGGAACAGGTGAGATGCATGCTTTGCGTTTCGGGGAGAAAAAAAGGCTGGTCAGCCCTTTGATTTGGTGGAGCCAGGCGGGATCGAACCGCCGACCTCTTGAATGCCATTCAAGCGCTCTCCCAGCTGAGCTATGGCCCCGATGCGGCGTAATATATGGATTCATGCGGGTGATGTCAAACCTTTTCTGGGTGCCTTTTTGCACGCGCCGGTCCTGCAAATGCCGATGCTAAAGGTCCAGGACCATACCATCGCTGGCGGGAATGACGCCCTCCGGCAACTCCGTCGCCAATGTCGCGTAATCCACGTCATGGGTCATGTGGGTAAGAATGGTCCGTTCCGCGCCAATCCGACGCGCCCAGTACCGAGCCTCTTCGACATGCAGATGGGTGGGGTGATATTCATAACGCAGGCAATCCAGGATCAACACTTTCAAACCCCGCAGCAGCTCTAGGCTGGCGTCCGGAATCGTTTTCAGATCCGTCAGATACGCCACATCATTAAAACGGTAGCCGAGTATGGGTAGATCGCCGTGCAGCACCGGTATGGGCGTCACCCGAACCCCGCCAAAAGTCTGCGGCGATACGATCCGGTGCATGGACAGGGAAGGTTTCGCCCAGGCCGGATCCGGCGGCAGAAAACAGTAGCGGAAACGGCTCTCCAGCTCCGCTGCCGTGCGCTCATCCGCATAGCAGGGGATCACGACCTCCTGTGCAAAATTGAAGGCGCGCAGATCGTCAACCCCATTGATATGATCGGCGTGAAAATGGGTATAGAGCACGGCCGTCAGCGACTGCACGCCGGCACGCAGCATCTGCTGACGCAGGTCAGGACCCGTATCCACCAGCAGATCAATGCCTTCATCCCGCACCAGGATACTGGCCCGCAGGCGGTGATTGCGCGGGTCGTCGCTACAACAAACCGGGCAGTGGCAGGCAATCACGGGGGTTCCGGCACTGGATCCCGTACCGAGGAAGACCACCTTCATGGCGCTACCGTGTGTCTGAACAGGGCGTGGAAATTGGCGGTGGTCTGCGTGGCGACCGCCTCCGGCGCCTCGCCCCGCAACGCTGCGAGAAAGGCCGCGACATGGGCCACGAAAGCCGGCTCGTTGCGCCTGCCGCGCTGCGGCTCGGGAGCCAGATAAGGTGCATCCGTCTCCACCAGCAGGCGATCCGCCGGCAGCATCTTGGCCACCGCCTGCAATTCGACGGACTTCCTGAACGTCACGATGCCGGAAAAGGAGATATAAAAACCCATATCCAGGGCCGCCCGCGCAAAATCTCGGTTTTCGGTGAAGCAATGGATGACACCGCCGGCTGCCGCGGCATCTTCACTGCGCAGCATGGCAAGGGTGTCTGCCGCCGCCGCACGGGTGTGCACGATCAACGGCTTTCCTGTGGCCTTGGCCGCCGCTATATGCCGGGCAAACCGTTCCCGTTGCCAGGACACGTCCCCTTCGCTGCGGTAATAATCCAGGCCGGTCTCCCCGACGGCAACCACCTTATCGGCGGCCAGCGCGACCAGCAGACGCTCCCATTCCGGCCCTGCCCCAGCCGGTTCGTTGGGGTGTACCCCCACTGCCGCCCATACGCCGACGTGCCCGGCGGCAAGGGCCTGCACCCGCGGCCAGTGCGCCTCGACAACGGCAGCGATCAGCATTTCCCCCACGCCCGCCGCCCGGGCACGGGCCAGAATCTCAGTTCGGTCTGCGTCAAAATCTTCGAAATCCAGATGACAGTGCGAATCTACCAGCATATAGGAATGGCCTTCCAGCGGGTTCAAGCGGATTTTTCCTGGCCGGCAGGCCGCGCGGGGGACAGATTCCGCCTCTGCCGGGCCGCCTCGAAGAGGCAGATCCCGGTAGCTACGGACACGTTCAGGCTTTCGATGGCTCCCATCATGGGAATATGCGCCAGGTAATCGCAATGCTCCCGGGTAAGGCGGCGCAAGCCCTTCTCCTCGCCCCCCATCACCATCACCAGCGGCATATCGAGGTCCAGCGCATAAAGACTCCGGGAACCCTCCCCCGCCATCCCGACCAGCCAGAATCCCGCCCCCTGCAGCAAAGACAGAGTGCGCGACAGATTGGTCACGGTACAGACCGGAACGCGTGACGCCGATCCGGCGGACGCCTTGCGCACGGTAGCATTGACCGGGCAGGCATTATCCCCGGGCAGAATCACCGCGTCGACCCCCGCCGCCTCCGCACTGCGCAGGCATGCCCCAAGGTTATGGGGATCAAGCACACCGTCCAGCACCAGCAAAAAACCACGGCCGTTCAGTTGCGCGAGGATTGTCTCCAAATCTTGTCCGGGAAAGGCGCGCAGCACGCCGCCCACGCCCTGGTGCCGGTCGGTGTTCAGTTTCCGGCCGAGCGCCACACTCCGCCATTCCTGCACCGGCAGACGCTGTTCTGCAGCCTTCTGCACCAAAGGCGCAATGCGCTCATCAGCCCGCCGCTCGACGGCAACCCAGAGTTCCAGCAACTCCTCCGCATCCAGTGCCGCGCTGACTGCATGGATACCATAAAGGGATTCTTTAGTCACACGCAGCTCCAGGCAAGATCGCGAGCCCTTCCAGAGGACGCCGGGAGGGTGGTATATAAGGCAGTCCGACGCGAGCAAACGCAGTCACCTCGTCGGGTGCCGGTGCCTCATCCCAGCCGGGCAAGCGGCGACAGGCAGCGACAAACCCGGCCGGTCCGGTATGGGCGATCTGCGCAAACCCCAGAAACTCGGTCGGGGCCTGATAAAATTTCACCCTGATGCCTTCATGACTCCATGCCTCCCGTTGCCCGGAGGCAGCCCTCGCGAACAGAGGACAGGCAGCCAACGCGACGTCCCACTCGTCCGCTGCCAACCCCCCCTCGCGCAGAAACTCCAGGCGCGGCAGCGGCCATTCATCCCGCCGCAAAGGGCCGGTACGCTGCAACCGCCACCCCTGCCCCGCAGCCCAGGCAAGAACCCGCGACTCCAGATCCAGATAGACCGGCAACGGTAGCATCATGGGCAGCGCACAATTTGCAGAACACCGTCAAAACGAGCGATCCACATTTCGACCTAGAAGCTGTCGAAAATATCATCAACGATATTGTCCGCCACCGCGAAGCCGGCACCCAGCCCCAAACCGGTCATGACATTACCCAGGAAACCGCTACCCATACCCGGCTGCCCCTGCATGGGTGCATTCCAGGGACGCTGCTGTCCCATATTGGGGTTCATTCCACCCTGCGCCATCCCCTGCATCTGCATTTCCAGTTGCTGGATATGCTGCGCCATCTGCTGCAGCATCATCCCTACATTCTGCTGCTGTTGTTGCAAATTCATGGCTAGGCCGCGCAATTCCATACTGATCTCGCGCCCGGTCATATTGTCGGGCGCCATGGCGCTCACCCGTCCAGCCACCTGCTGCAAGGCCTGCAGGTTATTCTGAGTCTGTTGCTGCAACTGATTGTATTGTTGATCCAACATTGAGTAGTCCATGATCCGCTCCTGATGTAATTGCAATGATATCCATCGCAAAGATGATACCCATTGGTTGGATAGACGGGAAGCCTGTACAGTTCCCTAATCACCCAAATCACCCAGATCGCCAGCTACTCCTGAAGGCGAACGCGCCGCTCCCATGCGCGCCACACACCACGCGCCAGCAGCACCAGAATGGGTCCGATAATCAGGCCAATCAGACCGAACGCCTCGGCGCCACCAAGGATGCTGAAGAACACCAGAAAGAAAGGGGCTTGCGTCTGCGACCCGGTGAGCAGCGGGCGAACCACCAGGTCCGCCACGGTAATGACGATCAGCCCCCAGATCAGGACGAGCAGACCGGCAAACCAATGCCCCGTAAAGGCGAGCCACAGGGTGGCGGCGCCGACTACCGCCGTCGCCCCGAAAGGGATAGGCGATATCAGCGCCGTGGCGACCAGCCAGAGGGGCCACATACCCAGTCCGGCAATGGCGTAGGCGATGCCGATAAACATGCCCTCCACCACACCTACACCGATGAGGCCGATCAGCACCGAGCGCGCCGCATCCCGACTGGCGGCCAAAAAACGATCGCCGCGATCACTGCCCCATATTTGTCCGGCCCCAAGGCGCAACGCCTCCGTCAGACGTTCACCATGGAGGGCCAGCGCAAACACCGTCAGTGCGGCAAAAAACGTGTGCAGGGTGAATATCCAGAGTTGGCCCAGAGAGTCGGTGATGATGCCGGAATGTGTGCTCACCAGCGCGGAGAGGTAGGCACCGTTCAGCCCGTGCAGGTGGCTGAGCAACCAGTGTCCCACATAGGGGATTTTCATCACCTCCGGCGGCACGACGACAAGGGGACCACCCGACTGCCAGCGGGAAATCAGCAGTGCCAACTGGGGTAGGACCGAATCTACGATAATGACCGCCGGAATGATGATGATCGCCACCCACACCAGGGCATGGACAAGGGAACCCAGCCAGCGCGGCATGTGGAAGGCACGCTCCAGACGCAATTGCCAGGGCCAGCCCACCGTCGTCAGCACCGCCCCCATCAGCAGGGGACCTGCGAAGGGGCTGAGGGTGTATGCGGCGCCAGCGTAGACCAGCAGCAACACGAACGTGCCCAAATTGGCGTAGCTGGTTGACTTTTGACTGTTTTGCACCATCTTCCCCTGATGTGAATACGCCATGGAGAGCAAAGCTACCACAGTGCCCTGCCGTTGAAAATGCGCGGAAGCGCCAAAAAAACCTGCAGGATTGGCTGGTTAGTAAAGGTGAATACCGGCGCGCTCCCAGACTGGCTCCACACCCTCGGGCAGGGGTAGCAGATGGCCGATGGCCGCGTGACCGGCGTCCGGACCATGAAAGTCGGAACCCACAGAACCGGCCATGCCCAACTGCTGTGCCAGGCGCCCCAGATGTTCACGATCACCGGCTGCCTGACTACCGGTACAGACCTCGAGACCGACGCCCCCCGCGTCGCGAAATGCGGTGAGCAGAGCGCGCAATCGGGTTCCACTGAGCTTATAGCGACCGGGGTGGGCGAGAACGGCATATCCGCCCGCTGCATGGATCCAGCCGACCACCTCGGTCATGGGAATCCAGTCACTGGGCACATAGGCCTTGCAACCACGCCCCAAATATTTGCCAAAGGCCTCGTTCGCATCTGCACAGTACCCCTCGCGCACCAGCCAGCGCCCAAAGTGGCTGCGCCCCACCATCCGGCTGCCCGCCATCGCCCGCGCTCCGGCTTCTGCGCCGGGAATACCGGCATTTGCCAGCAAGCGGTCGATCTCCATGGCGCGCCAGTCGCGGAACGCCATAATCCGGCTCAGTCCTTCCTGTAAGACGCTGTTTTTGGGATCAACGAAAAGACCGACGATATGCATGCCCTGGGTTTCCCATTCGCTGGAGATTTCCACGCCGGGGATGAGTCGGATATCCAGTGCCTCAGCCTGTACCGCGGCCTCCTCCAACCCCGCCGTGTTGTCATGGTCCGTCAGCGCCATGATACGCACTCCCGCCCCATGCACCCGCTGCACCAAGCCGGCAGGCGTCATGGTGCCATCGGAGGCCATGGAGTGCATATGCAAATCGACTGGAGAAACAGGATATTGCTGCGCCATGAGAAAGTTCCTGGATAAAAGGGGAGCCGCCCTTTGCAAAACCCGGCGACATTCCGTGCTAGCATAACATGCTCAACTTCATCGGGGCATATCGGAGGCAGCAGTGGCTCTCATCCTGGACATAGCGGGCGCACAACAGCGCTTTGAACAATACGCCAAACCCGTTCTCGGTGCCTTTGCCGCGAGCGGCATTGCCACCGGAGAACAGATCACCCCACCGCTCATCGTGGACGCCCTGCGCCAGCTTTTCAAGGTGCTGACGACGGATGTGGCCTCCTGGGACCCTACCCTGCCCGACGACGAAGCGGAGCGCATCGGTGACCTTGCCATCGGTTTGCTGATGGACCTCGCCACCTGGGCCGACCGTCTGGGTGAACGTCCGGCGAAAACCGCCCTGGAAATGATCACCGTCAGTATCGCCGCGTGGGTATGCAATCAACACGGCCTCATCCACACTCTGGAACCGGTGGTCAACGGTCTGGCCATTCTGGCCAACGGTCGCGCCGAACCCGCCGAACTGCGGCCCCTTGCCCGCTTGGCGGGCGAGGTGAAAGACGCCGCTGCAGCAGACTACGCTGCCGATCTGGAAGGCGCAGACCCGCACCGCCCCTGGCGCATCCTGCTACTGAACTGGGGGATTACCGCGACGCGCGCCCATGACCCTGTGGAAATGCGCAAGGCTTTTGCGGCGATCATTCACCACTTGCCAGCCGATGCCCCCCGCTTCTTTCAGGAGGGAACACAGCAGATGGCAGAGGGGGATTTCCCCGACGCGGTAAGGGCGGTGATGATGGAAGCGGCGGAAGGGGCCGGACACGGCCTGCACTGAGACCCGGAAAAAGGCCCGGACGACTGGCGCCCGGGCCTTTTTCACTTCGGCATATTCCCGCGTCCGTCCAGACAGGGGACCTCAGCGGTGACCGGCAGTCAAAGCTCTTTGCCGTGATGCGCCAGGAAGTCGGCGACACCTTCGCTGGTCGGCTTCATGCCTGCCTTACCCTTCTGCCACTGGGCAGGGCAAACTTCGCCGTGTTCTTCCGAGAACTGCAGTGCGTCCACCATCCGGATCATTTCGTCGATGTTGCGGCCCAGAGGCAGGTCATTGACCACCTCGTGACGCACGATGCCTTCACGGTCGATCAAAAAGGAACCGCGCAGGGCAACTTCATCGTTGATCAGGACATCGTAATTGCGAGCGATGCTCTTGGAGAGGTCGGCGACCATGGGCAACTGGATATGGCCGATACCGCCCTTCTCTTCCGGCGTGTTCTTCCAGGCCAGATGGGTGAAATGGGAGTCCACGCTGCAGGCGATGACCTCGGTATTGCGGGATTTGAACTCGTTCAGGCGGTGATTGAACGCCAGAATTTCCGACGGGCAGACAAAGGTAAAATCGAGGGGATAAAAGAACAGAACCGCATACTTTCCCTTAATATGCTGAGAAAACTGGAACTTTTCGTTGATGCTGTTATCTGGCATGACTGCGGGGGCTACAAAATCGGGGGCAGCTTTTCCTACTAATACGGCCATTGGGTTTCTCCTGTGTTGAAACGACGGGACAAGTCTGAATTTTCACTATAGCAGAAGTTTTTCGCACCCTGCCAAACGCCCTTAGCCTGCGACGCCATGTAATATTAGTCTAATTTTATCTAATTTCCAACCCACCCCGAGGCAGCCATTCCTGCTGGGCTGCCTTTCCCGAATCCGCCCCCAACTAGTGTAGTGTTGCATTCTTGATGCCATTTAATGGTTGGCATGGTAAAATAGGCTCCATTCTGAAGAATCCGATGGAGTCGAACATTGCGAGTGGCACCCAAAGTGACTTTAACCAGCGAAGAGCAGTCTGCACTGGCAAGGATAGTGGCTTCCCGATTAAGCAGCGTCAGATTGTCGCAGCGTGCTCAGATGGTGCTACTGGCGGCAGATGGTCTGCAAAACAAAGAGATTGCGGATCGCTTAGGGGTAGATCGCATGCAAGTCGCGCGTTGGCGCCAGCGTTATCTGGAGCACCGGTTGGCCGGTATTGAACGTGACCTACCGCGTGGCGCACCACCCGTGAAGGTCGATGTCGCGCGTCTGGTGGAATTGACTACGCAAAGTAAGCCGGAGGCCGTCACCCACTGGAGCACGCGCAGCATGGCGGCAGAACTGGGTGTCAGTGCGGCCAGCGTTTCACGGCATTGGCGCAAGAACGGCCTCAAGCCCCATCTGGTGCGGGGTTTCAAGGTGTCGCGTGATCCCCGGTTTATCGAGAAGCTGGAAGATATCGTGGGTTTGTATATGTCCCCACCGGAGCACGCTCTGGTGCTCTGCGTGGATGAGAAAAGCCAGGTACAGGCACTGGACCGCACCCAACCGGGATTACCGTTAAAAAGGGGGCGGGCAGAAACCATGACCCACGACTACAAGCGCAATGGCACGACGACGCTATTCGCTGCACTCAACGTACTGGATGGTCAAGTCATCGGGCAATGCCAACAGCGCCATACCCACGCTGAATGGCTGAAGTTCCTGAAAAAAATTGACCGGCAGACGCCCAAAGATAAGGAATTGCATCTGATCGCCGATAACTATGCTACGCACAAGCACCCGGTCGTACAGGAGTGGCTGACCAAGCACCCCCGTATTCACATGCACTTCACACCCACTTCGGCATCCTGGCTCAATATGGTCGAACGATTCTTCCGTGACATCACTACCCAGCAGCTACGCTGTGGCGTATTCACCAGTGTGCCAGAACTCATCCAGGCTATTTGAGTGTGGTCAGCCAAATTGATGGTTCTCTGGTCAACTTATTTGAGGGGCAGCCGGTGGCATAAAAAAGCCACACAGCCCGATTTTGTGAACGGGGCGGCATGGCTCGGAGAGGATGATGTTCCGCGCTTGCGGCAGTGGCTACAGTAGAAGGGAAGTTCGAAAAACTCCCCATTTCCAGTAAAATGTAGGGAGCCGATTGGAAGGGAGAGCAACCATGGCAGGACTGGTAGGGCAAACAGGATTCTTTCCCGGAGACCGCCGGTTGCGGGAACTGGATTTGCTGGGCGACGGCCTGCCGCTGCTCAACCGGCTCATTCCCTGGGAGCGCTTCCGCCCAATTCTGGAGAGTGTGCCGAAGGCCAAGCCCAAAGGGCCGGGAGGGAGAAAGCCCTACGACCGGATGCTGCTCTTCAAGATGATGGTGTTACAGCAACTGCACAATCTCAGCGACGAACAAACCGAATATCAGGTTCGGGATCGCCTCAGTTTTCAGCGTTTCCTGGGGCTTGGGTTGGAGGAAGCCGTACCCGATCACACGACCTTGTGGCTATTCCGTGAATCACTGGCCCAGGCCAAACTGACGGAGCGACTGTTCACGGCCTTCCATGCTTTTCTGCGGGAAGCCGGCTACGCCGCACGGGCCGGACAAATCATCGACGCGAGTTTTGTGACGGTTCCACGGCAACAGATGCACCGGAAGGAGCGGGAACAGGTCAATCAGGGCGAAACACCCCAGACGTGGCAGGATCAAGCCCGCCAAGCGCCGCCAGAAAGACACCGATGCCCGCTGGACCAAAAAGAACGGCCGCAGTTTCTTCGGATACAAGAACCATATCAACGTGGACAAGCGCCACAAGCTGATTCATCAGTACATGGTCACGGATGCCGCTGTGCATGACAGTCAGTGCCTGGAAGCGCTTCTGGACCCGGAAAATCAGGGCGTACAGGTTTTTGCGGACAGCGCCTATCGTTCAACGGAAGCGGAGCAAATGCTATGTCAAAAAGGTTACCGCAGCCGAATCCACGAGAAGGCGCAGCGCAACCGCCCCTTGACCAAGGCCCAGGAGTTGGCCAACACGCGCCGGTCACACCACCGCGCACGGGTTGAGCATGCCTTTGGCGCCATGGTACAGCAGGGTGGTAAGTTTCTGCGCACCATTGGTATGGCTCGCGCTGAAGTCAAAATCGGCATGATGGTGCGACATGAAGTCGCATAAGTAGTTGTATTATTTAGACTGTTCTCCCTTGAAAGAGAACCTGATGTGCGTCCATCAGTGCCCACCGGCACATGCGACAAAGGGGTAACCCTATCGGTGTGAAGCTGCCGGAAAAGTACCCGCGGGAAACCGTAGGCCGAGCCGCGAGGTGAAGCTGACACTGCCAGTCCAAGGCGGTAAGGGGCGAGGGCAAGGGCGGTATGGTTAACGTTAAGTGAACTGCTGGTAAACGTCGTTACGATTGACAAGCCAAAGGACTGTTAGGCTTGAACCAAAAGGTAAGGTGAGTTGGTGATGAGGGGTCGTCATTCCCCATCCGACGACAAACACTCCCCGGCGAATAGGCAGGACCCAACCCGTCCGTATGTCACTTATGCGGAACATGGTAAGCCCGTATCCCCGCCAAAAACACCGGGCAAAGCCGACCGCAAGGAAGGCCCATGAGGGTGCGGGTATAGGATGGGGGAAAAAGCTAATGCCGTTCTGTAACGGAACGGATACGGGGTGCGACATTCCCCGGCGCGAAAGCGAGCAGACTTTCCCCTGGTCTCTCATCACGAGAGAACTCTCAGAACCTCTCAAGGAGGGAAAGCAAATGAACGCAAGAACATCCGCGTGTGCGCCCTCTCACGGCGTGGATTGGCACGGGATCAACTGGTCCCATGCCACGAAACAAGTAAGGAGGCTGCAAGCGCGTATCGTGAAGGCAACACAGGAAGGCCGATGGGGCAAGGTGAACTCCTTGCAACACCTGCTGACCCACTCGTATAGCGGCAAGGTATTAGCCGTCCAGCGGGTGACTTCCAATCAAGGCAAAAACACGCCTGGGGTGGACGGGGCAACCTGGTCCTCTCCGGCAGACAAAGCGCAGGCCGTGTTGTCACTTCGGCGGCGGGGATATCAACCCCAACCGCTCAAACGGGTGTACATCCCCAAGAAGAACGGCAAAAAACGTCCTCTCGGTATCCCCACGATGAAAGACCGGGCCATGCAGGCATTATACAAGCTGGCTTTGGAACCCGTCGCGGAAACCACGGCGGACCCCAATAGTTACGGGTTCCGTCCGGAACGGTCAACAGCGGACGCGGCAGAGGCATGCTTTAAAGCCCTTGCCTGCGCCCAAAGGGCTGAGTGGATACTGGAGGCCGACATCAAAGGCTGTTTTGACAACATCAATCACGACTGGCTGATCGCCAATATCCCCATGGACAAGACAATCTTAAGGAAGTGGCTCAAGGCTGGATTCATGGATAAAGGCACACTCTTCTCAACGGAAGCGGGCACGCCACAGGGGGGAATCATTTCCCCAACTCTGGCTAACATGGCGCTGGATGGTCTGGAAAAACTATTGCGCAAGAATATACAGCGCTATAAAACTTCGGGCAAAAAAGTGAACATGGTGCGATATACGGACGACTTCATTATCACCGGAAAATCGAAAGAGTTACTGGAAAACGAGGTCAAACCGCTGGTTGAGCAATTTCTGGCGGAGCGCGGTCTAACGCTCTCGCCGGAAAAGACCAAAATCACACACATCCGCGACGGATTCAACTTTCTCGGCTGGAATATGAGGAAGTATGGGAAGCAAGGGAAGTATCTGCAAAAGCCCGCAAAGGACAATGTGAGTGCTTTCCGGACCAAAGTTACCGAAATCATCAAGGGAAACAAGACGGCCAAACAGGAGAGTCTTATTGCTCTCCTGAACCCGGTTATTCGGGGCTGGGGTAACTACCATCAGCACGCGGTCGCCAAGAAAACCTACTCATCCATGGACAGTGCGTTATGGGAACAGCTGTGGCAATGGGCAAAACGGCGGCATCCAAACAAAGGAAACCGATGGATTAAGAAATACTTCCCGTCCAAAGGGTCCAGAAAGTGGGTGTTTACCTGCAAGGACGAGAACGGCAAGGAATGGACGCTGCATACACTGAGCGACATTAAGATTGTCCGCCACGTCAAGATCAAGGGGGAGGTCAATCCCTTCGACCCAAAATGGGAAACCTATCGCGAAGAGCGGTTAGCCAAGCATATGTCACTCTCCCTCAAGGGCAGGAACAAGCTGTTGCGTCACTGGAAAGAGCAAAACGGAAACTGCGCGATCTGTGGGGAGAAAATCACACGGGAAACCGGGTGGCATCTCCATCATATCATCCGTACAACGGACGGCGGGCCGGATACACACCGGAACCGTGTTTTACTCCATCCAAATTGTCATAACCAAGTGCATAGCCGAAAATTGGAAGCGGTGACAACCGGATTCCGAAAGGAGTCTTAGTAGAGGCTTGAGCTGTATGAGGCGAAAGTCTCACGTACAGTTCTTAGGGGGGATGGTCCAGCAATGGACTGTCCCTACCCGACAATCTGGTCTATAACATGCGGCGATTTATCTGCTGGATGCAATCGGTGGCCAGGTAGGGATCAATCCGTCCAAAGCCCACGAAAAAAGGCTAAAAATACTGGAAATATGCAGATAAAGTAGGGGTAATTTGTAAAAATCGCCTGAAAGTGGCGAGGAAAGGGGAATATTCAATTCTCAAGTCGTGAAATTTTTGTTATACGAAGTGCCCAGAAGCAGAAGCACGAGGCGTACTGCATCCTGAAATCCCGTAAACAGCCTCTGGGCTTGCGCGGGTAGTCTGCCCGTACACCACTTTCGATCATAGCTCAACGTAGCCGTAACGACAGTAATGGCCCTCATAAAAATTCGGCTAGCACTCCCAAGATAAATCAAGGAATCGTGCTAATCAGGAATTGTTTTTGATATCAAACTCCAATAATGACGCGCATAGCACCATATATAATAGCGCCACTAAGTGTTGCAATAGGAAAACTTTTTGTCTTATACTTTATTACTAACACAGCGAAAATCCCAACTAGCGCGGAAATCTTTCGTGAATTATCGCCTGAAAAATCTGGTATCAAAGAGGTGATCATCAAAGCTGTAATTGCAGCAGGACCTATGGCAGCCAAGAATCTTTCTGATGCTGACTTCGGACTGTCCTCGCAGGTTAAACCAGTTTTACGGCTACTAGTATGGAGCATCGGGATGTATCGCAAAAGAAAATTACCGATACCGGCAGCCAGAACGATCAGCATCGTTTTATCCATCTGATTTTTTCCACAGGGCCGAACCAGTCGCACCGCCAACCATAGCAAGCGGTATGGCTAGATAAGTAGGAACAATGACTGGCGCAACAATAGTAACACCTGCAGCCACCACGACGACAAACATCGATTCACGCGATACCATGTCCAGAAGTAGCGCCATAAAAAGTGCGGGCAATACAAATTGAACTGAATACTGTAAAAACGCAGGCATTTCCGAAAAACTAGTCCCTGATGCTGCTCCTACCGCAGTTCCTCCGGTCCAGGCTATATACGCACCGACCTGCAAGCCCATGTACCATCGTTCACGCTTATGTACAGAGATTCCTTCCAATCGGGCCAGAGATGCAGCAAATACTTCATCAGTCAGCCCCCAAGCAAGTAGGGGTAATCGAGTGCGAGCGGAGCAGAAATCAAACTTTCCAATCAGTGTCGGTCCATAAAAAACGTGCCGTGCGTTCATCATCAACACTGTACCAAGCGATACTAGATAACCAGCACCGGAAGCTAGCAGAGAAACAAGCACAAACTGGCTCGCACCAGCAAATAGAAGAGCGGACATCAATATCGCGGTTAAAGGGTTCAAGCCAGAATGCACTGCAACCAGACCGAAAGAGACCGCGACAGGAACATAACCTACAGAAATAGAAAGGCTAGCCAGAAAACCGCCAAAAAATCCCATTTTTTCATGTCTTATGGCACTAAAAAGCTGATTTTTTAAACGCGAAAACATGTGTTCCTCCAGCCCATTCGCCTGTACCAGCCGTTGCGTAGACTCGCCGATGTCTGAGCATCTCAAATCCTGACCCATTTGCTAGCTCAACTAAACGTTCTGGATATGTTTTGCATTCAATTTCATAATCAAACCCAGCCACCATTGCCTGAATCTCAAGGGCATAAAATCTAACAAATGCGCCCAAAAATCCGTCAGATTTTTTTGTGCGAACAGCATCATTTACAAAGGCAAATATTTTCCTGCATTCACGCATGGCAAATAGCGTTTGTCCATTTTTCGCCCGCAACACGGCATCGACCATGGTGCGACGAATTTTTCGGTATAGTTGTAAATCTGTATTGTATTCGGACTCTAAACACAAGGGGTCGACATATTTCATTGATCCCAGAATGTAGGCAGCATGATGTTGAATCAATGCATTGTTTCTTTCATTTTTATTAGAAAAATATGGAAGTAGTTCGTCAGCAATACAAAGAATCCCATCATCAGCAAGCAAGCGCCAAGCCTTTTGCAGCATAAAACTTGTATTAAAGTGATGAGATGAACCAACTGATGTGATAATCGTAACGGGCTTTGCAGGTGGCTGAAACTCAAGAAAGTCACAACGATCGCAATGCACGCGATTTAATCCTTTCACATTGGCCGAAAGATAAGCAAAAGCGGTTTTATCTGGCTCTAATGCATGTATGCGCAGTTCTGGTAGTAGCTCCATCAGAATGAGAAGCGCCGCTCCAGGACCGGTCCCTACGTCAATAATCAGCGTCCCGCGACCCTGTTGAGGATCCATAAGCAGAACATCCTGAGCGATAGCAACCAATTGTCGCGCATATCCAGGATGTAACAATTCATAAGCATCATAGTGATCGACATTAATTCTACTGGCAAAGTCTTCGTCGGCAATGCCGCATATTTCATGGTCTGTTAACCGTCGTGATCTTTCCATTAAAGACATTGGCAATTCTAAGCGCGCATGTTGTAGTGAAACTTCTGAAGCGAGCGTAGAGATCGCCCAAGAAGATGACTTTGCCATTTCTACAATGTGATTCGTAGTGTCCTCACTAGAACTTATTAAAGGACACTCGGCCATTTTAGCCAGTTGTTCTGCCATGGCAAGAGAATGGATATTAGATTTGCATGCCTTCTGGAATGCATTGGTATATTGCTGTGGCAGCATTGAAATCCAGACACCGCGCTTATCCCTGTCAACGAATATCATAAGAGGCCAACAATATATTCCGCCAATGCCAAACTTGTTCAATTCGAGTCGATTAAATATTTCCGATGGTTGCATTTCACAGCCGCGAAGATGTATTTGTAGACCGTTAACTCCCTGTGCAACCTCAAGTGCTCCACGATCAACAACGGCTTCTATTCCATCCCAGTCCGCATCGCTATGGTGTTGGTCGATTATGACCAGGTATTCCATCTCCTCCGTGGCGAGGCCTGGATACTCAATAAATACCATCGCGGCCGCATCGCCTTGGAGGGCAGCGTAAACATGCTCTACATCAGCATCAAAAGTATGACTTTGTCCGGGACGTAACAGAACATTTTTAATAGGTTCTTTGATAAGCATTTCGCCGATAAGCATAAGCACACGTTCTTGAACACCAGGAGGATGCGCATGGGAGGCGTGTGTTTGCCCAGCGGGAATCTTCATTTCGTAGACCTCAATCTCAGGATTGGATCCATAACGTTCAATAAAACGAACGCGCGCCCCAGAATCATTTGTCTCATCTGAAAGCAAGTCCTGGGAATCACCTTCCACGAGATTTCCAAAAGTTGTGTCCAGCGCTTTTGCAATGGCCCACACCGTTTCAATGGTCGGGTTTGCCTGCCGACCACTCTCAATATTGGAGAGGGTCGATTTGGCAACTCCTGACCGTTGGGCGAGGCCAGACAAAGTCATGCCGCGATGAGAACGTACTTTTTGAACATTGGATGCCAGCAAATGGATTGCGTTTTCGTTCATTATAAAATACCGTTATGAGATATGCGATGTGTTAAGTATTATTATAATACACGATTTGTCCATTGACAACCTGAATCCCAAATCCCGTGATTGATGTTGGAGGCTGGCTCGATGTGTCGCATGGCGGGTACGCGATGGGTAATTTAGCTCTGAGATGTTTTATTTTCTGAAATATATTCAGTCGGTTGACGGTTTTTGGCTTGATTGCCGGGGCCATACAGGCACCAATGCGCAGTGCAGGCGCAGATCTACCGCGCCGGAGGCGTTCAATGGGATGGTGGGCGGTACCAAGGAGCGTTCAGGGCCAGTTCGTGGAGCGTGGCGTAACCGCGAGCACGAATGTTCGCAAAGTCTTCGGCAAAGGTGGCGGCCACCTTCAGGACCCAGACACCGCTGATAGCGGAGCAAGAGCGTCAGGCCCTCCAGACCAGCATGAGGCCGCTGTTACCTGGCCATTTTTAAACGCTGTTTGACACTCCTCCCATCAGCACCTTGGCGTCTTCCTCGCGCATGAGCGGTCGCACGTCCTGATCCCGCTCCGCCAGCACCTTCTGTAAGGCTGGCAGGGTCAGATGTCCCTCGTGATGCAGGTTCACCAAGCCCATCACCCATTCGTTTTTTACCGTGCCGACCATCTCTGGGTCGAGATCCATGCGGTATTTGCCAGCCACCTGGAGCTTGTCGATTGATGGTTACATCGCCCATCACAACACGAATCCCAAGCCCTTCATCTGGACCAAAACCGCACGGGATATCCTGCAAAAGGTCATCCGCGCTAATGGCCACTTAAGCAGCAAAAAGAATGAAACACTACACTAGTGGGCAGCACTGCCGCCTTAGGCTAGAATAGACCCGCAATCCGCCGGCACACCCGGCTATAATCCATCAGACTCAACCGTGAGGAGCTGCGCCCCCATGACTTATGTGGTGACTGAATCTTGTATCAAGTGCAAATACACCGACTGTGTAGACGTCTGCCCGGTGGACTGTTTCCGCGAAGGGCCGAATTTCCTGGTCATCGACCCCGATGAGTGCATCGATTGCACCCTCTGTGAACCGGAATGTCCTGCGGGCGCCATTTTCCGCGATGACGACATGCCGGATGGTCAGAAAGTATTCGAAGAAATCAACGCCCGTCTTGCCAAGATCTGGCCGGCCATCATCCAGAAGAAAGCCGCGCCGGAAGATGCCGATGCCTGGCTGCACGTCAAGGATAAGCGGGGACTGCTCGAAGAGTGAGTGACGCCGGCGCGCGCGCCGCGCTCCGTTCTCCCAGCTTTTACCGCCTGCTCAGTCTGGTTCGCGCGTACCGGGGACGCGTCGCCGTCGCCATGCTGTTCATGGTGATTTCGGGCGCGGCCACCGGCGGAGTGGCCTACATGATCAAGCCGGTCCTCGACCGGATATTCATCGACCGCAACGCCGACATGCTGATCTGGCTGCCCTTGGGTGTCATCGCGATCTACGCGGTCAAAGGGAGCGCCGACTACCTGCAGGCCATCACCCTCGCCCGGGTGGAAGAAGACATTCTGCGCCTCCTGCGCGAACGTCTGTTCGCCCACACCCTGCGTCTGCCCCTCGGCGTCCTGATCGATAACAGTCACGGCAGCACCCTGTCCCGGATGAGTCTGGACCTGACCCTGCTGCAGCAGGGGCTGTCGGTGCTGGCGCGCTTCTTTCTATCCACCTTCCAGATCATCGCGCTGATGGCGGTGGTGTTTTACATGAGCTGGAAGCTGGCGCTCATCAGCTTCGTCACCCTGCCCATCGCGTTTTATCCTCTGATTCGTTTCGGGCAGAAATTGCGCCGGCGCGGCGAGCGCCAGCAGGAGCAGATGGGCCAGATCATGGATCTGTTCTCCCAGAGCCTGCGTGGCGCCGAGGTCATCAAAAGTCAGGGCAGTGAAGCCTTCGAGGCGCAACGGTTCGGTGTTCAGGCGCGGCGCTATTTCGACCTGATGATGCAGATCGCCCGTATCCAGAAGGCGACCGTCCCTATCATGGAAATGATCGCCGCGCTGGGCATCGGGGTCATCATCTATCTGGGCGGCAGTCAGGTGGTGAACGGCGGCATGACGACCGGGGCCTTTTTCAGCTTCCTGACAGCGCTCGGGATGGTCTACGAGCCGCTGCGCCAGCTTTCCTCGGCCAACAATCAACTGCAGCAGGGACTCTCGGCCGCAGACCGTCTTTTCGCCTGGCTGGATCAGCCCGCAGAATCCGGTACCCGTTCCGCCGTCCCGCGCCCCTGGGGCACCTGGCAGTGCCACGACCTCCAACTGCAGATGAGCGGTGAGGCGATTTTGCGCGGACTCCAGTTCACCATACCGCCGTTGAGCACGACCGCCATAGTCGGTTCCAGCGGTGGTGGAAAAACCAGCTTGGCGCGGGTGATGCTCGGCCTTCTGCCGCCCAGTGGGGGAGACATCACCGTGGCGGGGCAATCCATCCGCGAACTTCCTTCCGGCGATTACCGCAGCTATTTCGCCTTTGTCGCCCAGGAGCCTGTACTTTTCACCGGCAGCGCCCTTAGCAATATCGCCTATGCCGACGCGCAACCCGATCGCCAACGCGCCGAGGCCGCCGCGCGGCAGGCCCACACCTGGGATTTTCTGGCCACGACCGGCGGACTGGACACGCTGATCAAGGGTAATGGCGGCAATCTTTCCGGGGGACAGCGCCAGCGGCTCGCCATCGCCCGCGCGCTCTATCTGGATCGCCCCGTACTGGTCCTCGACGAGGCCACCAGCAACCTCGACAGCGAAAGTGAAGAACACATCGCGGAGACCCTCAGCGCTCTCCACGGCCGCAAAACCATCATCATCATCGCACACCGGCCGCGCACCACCCGCCTTGCCGATCAGATCATCCGCCTCGAACGCGGCCGGATCGTGGCGGAGGACCAGGAGCACGGGGCCGCATAGCGGTTCAGACGGTCACAAGCCTCCCGCGACATCCAGACGCCGCGCCGCCAGGGCTTCATCCAGACGCCCCACCGGCAGATGGTGGGGTGCTTCCCGCAAGAGTTCCGGCTGCTCCAAGGCCTCCCGGCGAATCTGCGCCATCACCGTCACGAAACGATCCAGGGTCGCCTTGCTTTCGGTCTCCGTAGGTTCGATCAGCAGGCACTCCGGCACCAGTTGGGGAAAGTAAACGGTCGGCGCGTGAATCCCGAAATCCAGCAGGCGCTTGGCCACATCCAGCGCCCGTATGCCTGTCGCCTTCTGCAGATCGCTGACGCTCAGGATGAACTCGTGACTGGCCCGCCGCTCTGGGAAGGCCGCCTGATAGCCCACCCGCTGCAGCTCCCTGAGCAGATAATTGGCATTGAGCGCGGCGTAAGCCGACACCCGGCCCACCCCCGCCCGCCCCAGGCGCCGCAGGTAGGCATGGGCGCGCAGCAGTACGCCGATATTTCCGCCATGGGCGCTGAGCCGACCGATGCTCCGGGGCAAATCCCCTTCATCCAGCCAGCGCAGCGCGCCTGCCGCTTCCCGTGCGACCACCGGCAGGGGCAGAAAAGGCCGCAGGCGTTCCTGTACCGCCACCGCACCCGCACCCGGCCCGCCGCCGCCATGAGGCGTGGCAAAAGTCTTGTGCAGGTTCAGATGCATCGCATCAAAACCCATCTGCCCCGGCCGCACCCGCCCGAGAATGGCATTGAGATTGGCGCCATCATAGTAGAGCAGCCCCCCTGCCCCGTGAACCCGTGCCGCAATTTCGGTAATCCGACGCTCAAACACCCCCAGGGTGGAGGGATTGGTCAACATGATCCCCGCGATATCCGGCCCCAGATGCTGATCCAGAAAGGCCATATCCAGGTCACCGTCGGCCAGATTAGGGATTTCCACCACGTCAAAACCCGCCATCTGGGCGCTGGCCGGATTGGTGCCGTGCGCCGCCGTGGGAATCAGCATCTTCCGCCGTCCATGGTCGCCGTGCGCCGCATGATAGGCGCGGATCATGGCGACACCGGCCAGTTCGCCCTGGGCGCCCGCCGCCGGGGTCAGGCTCACCGCGGCCATGCCCGTCGTCGCCGCCAGCCATTCCTGCAACTCCCAGAGCACCTGCAACAGTCCCTGCATACCCTGCGCGGGCGTATCCGGATGCAGGCGCGCGAAGCCCGGCAGCGCGGCCATGGTATGGGCAATCCGCGGATTATATTTCATGGTGCAGGAACCCAGCGGATAAAACTGGGTATCGATGGAAAAATTCTTCTGGGATAGCCGGGTGTAGTGGCGCAGCACCTCCAGTTCGGCCGGATTGGGCAAATTCAGGGGTGTCTTCCGCAGTAGCGCCGCCGGAATATCGGAGGGCAACGCCACCACCGGAACATGATGATCGTGGTCGAAAATGGAATCGCTCATAAAGTCTCCAGCACCGAGGTCAGGGCACCGCGATACGCCAGCAGATCCGCCTCTTCCAGCAGTTCCGTGGTGCATACCAGCAGATCGCCCGCTTCGCCCATCCCCCAATCCGAGAGGGGGAGTCCCGCCAGCAAACCATAGCCCAGCAGCGCATCCCGCACCGCCACGGCAGCGCGAGGCAAGCGCACGACAAATTCATGGAAAAAGGCCCCGCCATAAGGCAGGCTCACCCCCGGCACCCCCGCCAACAGTTCCCGCAGCCGCACGGCACGCTCATGGCACCGCACCGCCGTCTGCTGCAAGCCGTACCCGCCCAGCGCCGCCATATGAATGGTCGCCGCCGTCACCATCAGGCCCTGATTGGTGCAGATGTTGCTCGTCGCCTTGCCGCGGCGAATATGCTGCTCCCGCGCCTGCAGGGTCAGACAAAAACCCTCGCGGCCTTGGCCATCCACGGTTTTCGCCACCAGGCGTCCCGGCAACTGGCGCACTTGGGCCTTGCGGCAGGCGAGAAAACCAAAGTACGGCCCGCCGCCGCTCAGGGGAATCCCCAGCGGCTGCCCTTCGCCCACCGCCATATCCGCGCCCTGTGTGCCCCAAACCCCCGGCGCCTTCAGCAACGCCAGCGCCAGCGGATTGACCACGGCTATGGCGAGCAGGCCATGGGCATGGGCCCAGTCGGTCAGCGCATCCACCGGCTCCAGCAGACCCAGGGCGTTGCTCTGGGGAATAATCAGCGCCGCCGCATCCCCCGCATCTGCGGGCAATATCAGGCTGCCCGTAGCACGGTCATAAGGCACGCTCACCAAACGGATGTCTTGCAAACCAAGCACGCTGTCCAGCACCCGCCGCCAGCCCGGCAGCAGGTTCTCCGGCACCAGGATGGATTTGTCGCCGCCCTGAATACGCAACGCCATCAGACAGACCTCGGCCAACCCCGAAGCTCCGTCATAGAGGGAGGCATTGCTCACCTCCAGCCCGGTCAGCCGGGTGATGAAGCTCTGATACTCGTAGATGACCTGCAGTGTACCCTGGCTGGCTTCCGCCTGATACGGCGTATAAGCGGAATAAAACTCGCCGCGCCCGGCAATTTCCCAGACGATGGCCGGGATATGATGGGCATAAGCACCGCCCCCCGCAAAGCAGCGCAGCGGCGCGTTGGCCAGCGCCCTTCCCTCCAGTTCACGCTGCAGCGCCATTTCCGACAGTCCTTCCGGCAAGGCCATATCCTGCACCTGCAGGACTGGAGGAATTTCATCGAAAAGCTGGTCGAGGCGCTCAACGCCGACGGCGGCCAACATCGCCGCCGTCTCCGCTGCGTCGTGGGGAATATAGGGCATAACGATCAGACCTCCGCGATCTTGGCGTAGGCCGCCGCATCCATCAGCCCGTCACCAGCGGACGCATCCGCTTCCACCACCATGATCCAGCCCTGGCCATAAGGGTCTTCATTGAGCCACTGCGGGTTATCCCCCAGCCCGTCGTTACGCTCCACCACCGTGCCGTCGAGTGGCGCATACAAATCCGCCGCCGCCTTGACCGACTCCAGCACACCGCAGACTGCACCAGCGCGAATCGCCTTACCCGCCTCCGGGGCCTCTACGAATACCAGATCCCCCAGCAATTCCTGGGCGTGATCGGTAATTCCCACCCGGTAGCGTCCGCCTCCCAGGTCTTCCACCCACTCATGGGTATCACTGTAACGCAAGGTCTCCGGAATTTTGCTCATATTTCATGCTCCTCAGAAAAGGAAAAGGTTGCCGCCCCGTTGCGCCAGAAGGGCGGTTTTATCACCAGCGCCGGACGCCGCACCCCACGCACCAGCACCGCAGCTAGTGCCCCCGGCGCCAGAACCGCATCCACCCGGGCCAGGGCAATACCGCACTGCAAACTGGGCGAAAAAATACCGCTGGTGACCACCCCGCAAGGCTGTTCAGCGGCATTTTCGACGACATAGCCATGGCGGGGAATCCCCTCGCGCAGGGCCAGACCGACGAGCCTGGCACCGTCACCAGCCGCCGACTCCGCCTCCAGTGCCGCCCGGCCCAGAAAATCCCGGTCTGCGGCCCGCAAGTCCACGGTCCAGCCCAGATTACTGGCATAAGGCGAAACCGCCGTCGTCATATCCTGACCGTACAGATCCAGCCCCGCCTCCAGACGCAAGCTATCCCGCGCCGCCAGACCCGCAGGGCGCACACCCGCCGCCAGCAACCGGTCTGCGAGGTCCGTCAACAGCCCGTTAGCGGCGACGATTTCGACGCCATCCTCACCGGTATAGCCGGTTCGCCCGACAAAAAAATCTCCCTGTTCCAATGCGTGAAAAACGCCCAGATCCGCTAACGCCGGAATCCCCAGTACCGTCGCCGCCAGCGCCCGCGCTGTCGGGCCCTGTACCGCGAGAATCCCCAGGTCTGGCCGCTTCTGCAGGGTCACGCGCCAGCCATGGGCATCCGCAAGGGCCTGCAGGTGCGCCGTATCCGCCTCCGCACCCCCCGCATTCAGCACGATCCGATACCGGCCTCCGCCACGATGGTAGACGATCAGATCGTCGACAATCCCGCCATCGCCCTGCAACATCGTGCTGTACAGCGCCTTGCCCGGCGCAGCGTCCAGCTTTGCCACATCGTTGGCCAGCGCATACCGAAGCAGCACCCGCGCATCTGGCCCGCTCACATCCAGAGGCCGCATGTGCGAGACATCAAACAGCCCCGCCGCCCGCCGCACCGCCTCATGCTCGGCCAGTTGCGAGCCGTAGTTCAGAGGCATCTCCCAGCCAGCGAAATCCACCATGCGCGCACCGTGGGCCACATGCCAATCGTGAAGTGCCGTATTTTGTGCCGACACCTTCGTCATAAAGCCACCGCAGCAGTCCGCAATACATCGATCCCCGACTCGTCGTTCCGCCCCGGCCGCATCACCACCAGCACGGCTCCTGACATGGTCGGCAGCAACACCATATCGTGGTCAGCCAGCACCACATGAACATGGCGCACACCATTACCTTCCTCGTTCATGCGTTTAGCCAGTGCGCACATGCCAGAAGCCAGCGCCGCCACCGTATCCGCCACGTCTTCGGACATCCCTTCCACCTGTAAAGGAATTCCGTCACGGCTGATCACCGCCGCCGCACTTACCCCTGTCATCCCGGCAACCAGTGCCGCCAATTCCACCTTGTCCATGTTACCCCCGTCAAACCTCAATCCCGAAAGTTCGTAAACTGCACCGGCAAACCAAAATCGTGACCGCGCAGCGCGGCAATGGCCGCCTGCAACTCATCCCGGCTCTTGCCCGACACCCGCAATTGATCCCCCTGGATACTGCCCTGGGCCTTGAACTTTCCGTCTTTCAGAAATTTAATCATGCGCTTGGACACTTCGGTCTCGAGGCCCACCTTCAGGCCCAGCACCTGCCGCTCCATCCCACCCGCCGCGGCGGCTACCTTACCCACCTCCAAAGCCTTCAAATCCACCCCGCGCTTCACCAGACGCGCCGAGAGCAGGTCGATCATCTGCCCCAGCTTATACTCGTCCTCGGCAACGAGGATGATCTCCTTCTCCTTCCGCTCCATCGACGCCTTGCTGCCCTTGAAGTCATAACGGGTGGTGATTTCCTTCACCGTTGTATGCAGGGCATTATCCACTTCCTGCATATCCACTTCGGATACCACATCAAAACTCGGCATAAAATCTCACTTCAACAGTGTATGGGAATGGGAAACATGGGGCGCATGGGTATGCCCCTCGCGGCTCCCGGCCCGGCAGCCGGGACAATCGGTCACCCAGCGCACCCCCTCCGGGGTGATCTCTTTTTTCCAGAAGGGCGCGCTGGTTTTCAATACATCGATCAGGAAGCGGCAGGCGTCAAAGGCCGCCGCCCGGTGCCGCGACCAGACCGCCACCATCACGATATTGTCCTGTGGCGCCAGACGCCCGTAACGATGCACGACCAGGCTGTCGAGGATATCGTAGCGCCGCGCGGCCTCCGCGCTGATAAGCTCCAGCTCGCGCTCCGTCATCCCCGGATAGTGCTCGATCTCCATGGCCAGGATATCCGCCGCCTCGCTATAATCGCGCACCGTCCCGATAAAGGTGACCGAACCGCCCGCTCCGGCGATGGCATCCGCCGGAAAGGCCGCCATCTCCGCCATCGGATCAAAGTCTTCCTGTTGAACTTTGACGAGCACAGCTAACCGCCGGTTACCGGTGGGAAAAACGCCACCTCATCGCCATCGCGAACCACATCGGAGAAAGGCACGTGCCGTAGGTTCACCGCCGCCAGCAGATGAGCGCCCTGCAGCACCACGCCGGCTTCACCCTCCGCCAGCGCCAGGACATCCGCCACGGTGGCACCACCTTCCGGCATCGGCAGAGATATTTCCCCCATCCCGATACGCTCGCGCACGCTGGCAAAAAACTTCACATGGATCATGAAAGGAGGCACCTCGACAAGAGGTAAAATGATAACGCCCCCAGCACCCAGGGTTCAACCATATCCGGAATCTTTACAGCCCTCGCCTTTCCGCCTATCTTGGCGCCATGGAAACCTTCTTCAGCCATTACCTGCTCTTCCTCGCCGACACCGCCACCATCGTGGTCGCCCTGCTCGTCGTCGTGGGCGGCATCGCCGCCATCGCCCTGAACAAACGCAAAAGCCCCACGTCAGGACAGGTGCAGGTCACCGACCTGCGCAGGCAATTAGAACAATCGGGCGAAAACGTCCAGCAATACCGGCTGGACAAAAAAGCCCTGAAAATCCATCGGAAGACCCTCAAGAAAGACCGCAAAGACAGGGCCAACGACCCTCTTGCCGAAAGCTGCGCCTATCTGCTCGAGTTCAAGGGCGACATCCGCGCCTCCGCCGTCGGTGCCCTGCGCGAAGAAATCTCCGCCATCATCCAGGCCGCCAAACCCGGCGACAGCGTCCTGCTGCGCCTGGAAAGCGGCGGCGGCATGGTCAACACCTATGGCCTCGCCTCGGCCCAGTTATTACGTCTGCGCGCCGCCAAGATTCATCTCACGGTGCTGGTCGACGCCGTCGCCGCCAGTGGCGGCTACATGATGGCGGTCACCGCTGACCGCATCGTCGCCAGCCCCTTCGCCCTCATCGGCTCCATCGGCGTCGTCGCCCAGATCCCCAACTTCCACCGCTGGCTGCAGGATCGCAACATCGACTGGGAACAGTTTACCGCCGGCAAATTCAAGCGCACCGTCACCCTGTTCGGCGAGAACACCGAAACCGGCCGCGCCAAGATGCGCGAAGAACTGGAAGAAACCCACGCCCAGTTCCGCGACTTCGTCCGGCAATACCGTCCGCAACTGGATCTGGAACAAGTCGCCACCGGCGAAGCCTGGCTGGGCAACAAGGCCCGCCAGCTCGGATTGGTGGACGATCTCGCCACCAGCGACGAGATCATCCTGGAAGCGGCGCGACAGGGCAAAGTGCTCGCCCTCCATTATCAGCGCCAAAAGACACTCCCCCAACGCCTCGGTCTCGCCGCCCAGCAAAGCTGGGACAAACTCTGGCAGCCACCCATCTCCTGAAATACCTCGTTCCAGTCCCGCCGGTCCGCGACCGCACAACGCCCATTGCAAATTGACCAGACTGTTCTATATGGGTGGGTAGTAACGACAGGGACGGGTGAACGCATGGCGACAGCCTTGGGCAAAGACAAGAAATCCGCACTCCGCGAGGCAAAGACCTACGACTTTACGTGGGAGGCGACCTCGCCCGGCGGGAGAGAAAAGAAAAAAGGCGAAATGAACGCCGTCTCCGCCAACGCCGTGCGCTCCAACCTGCGCCGCATGGGACTGATGCCAACGGTAGTGCGCAAAGCGCCGCAGCCTCTCTTCGGTGAAAAGGGGGTCAAGGAAGCGCAACTGGTGGTGATGGTCCGCCAGCTCTCCACCATGATCAACGCCGGTGTGCCCATCGTGCAGTCTTTCGAACTACTGATATCCGCCACCTCCGGCGCGGGCATGAAAAAACTGCTCCAAGGGATTCTCAAGCACCTGAAAGAAGGTGAATCCCTGTCGCAGGCCATGGCCCACTTCCCCAAATATTTCGACCGTCTTTTCGTGTCCTTGGTCGCCGCCGGCGAGCAGGGGGGCATCCTCGACACCATCCTCCTGCGCCTGGCCGAATATCGCGAAAAGACCCTGGCGCTGAACAAAAAGGTCAAGTCGGCCATGTTCTACCCGGCGGCCATCGTCACCGTCATGGTCGTGGTCGTGGTGATCCTGATGATTTTCGTCATCCCGGTATTCTCACAGCTCTTCAGCAGCTTCGGCGCCACCCTGCCGCTGCTGACGCAGGTCGTCATCAACATCTCCAACTGGATGAAAAGTCACTGGTACATCGTGGTGCTCGTACCCATCGCCTCGGTATGGCTCTTCATCTACGCCTACAAGCGCAACCTGTCCTTCAAAACCGTCATAGACCGCTTCTCCCTGAAAATCCCGGTGCTGGGCGATATCCTGCTGAAGGGCGCCGTGGCGCGCTTCATGCGCACCCTGTCCACTATGCAGGGGGCAGGCGTGCCCATCATGGAAGCCCTGGGAACACTGTCCAAAGTGTCCGGTAACGTCATCATCGAGCGTAGCGTCCTGGCTGCCCGTGACGACGTCGCCACCGGCGGGCGCATCACCACCCAACTGAAAGCCGATGGCGTCTTTCCCATCATGGCCACCCAGATGCTCGCCATCGGTGAGGAAACCGGCGCCATCGAAGTCATGTCCGGCAAAGTCGCCGATTTTTACGAGAACGAGGTCGAGGAAGCGGTCGGTCGCCTCTCCACCCTCATGGAGCCGATGATCATGGTGGTGCTCGGCATCATCGTCGGCACCCTGGTCGTCGCCATGTACCTGCCGATCTTCAAGATGGGCGCGGTGGTGACGCATGGGGGGTGAGGCCGCCGATAAGGGCTTCACCCTGATCGAACTGATGATCACCATTGCGGTGGCCGCCATTATCCTCGCCATCGCCATCCCGGATGTCTCCATCTGGATGGTGCGGGCGCGCATACAGGCCGCCGCCGGAAAACTTCAGCAAGACATTAACTGGGCCAAGGGCTACGCCATCCGCAGCGGTTATCCGGTGAATGTAAGCATTCAGGGTGGCGGTGGGGGCGCCTGTGCCTGGACCATATCGCCTACAGCCACTGGGGTATTGCAAAACGTGCCCGGCATGACCCCCGTGCAATATGCCAATCAGTACCAAAATACACCTTGCACCGTTCTGACTGGTGGCACATTTAGCGTCACCCCCACCGGAATGGTGCAGAATCCAGCAGGCGCCATTACCAGTGCGAACATAGAGTTCCAGGCGGGTGGTAATAATCCGGCAGAGTACGGCTACTGGCTCATTCAGGTAGGGGGCGCCGGTGATGTGCGCTCCTGCGCCACAGCTTCCGCCACCAGCACGGTGTGCAACCTACAATGAGGCACCTCGCCATGCACTCACCACAGCAGCCGGAGCAGGGCTTCACCCTCATCGAGACCATGATCGCCCTGGCGATTTTTGCCATCGGCTCGCTGGGTATCCTGGCCATTCTCATGACCGGTTTCAGCACCAGCGCCGAGGGCAACAACCTCACTGGCGGCTATCAGATTGCCCAAAACGCCGTCGGCCTGATCCGCGCCAATGGCAGCAACGCTCTGCAATTCAATGGCGCCGCCGTATCGAACACCGGCACCATCACCGTTCCCAGTAGTGCCAACACAGTGGTCGCACAAGCGATCAGCACCTGGAGAAACATGCTGTATCCTCCGGGTCTCCCTCCCGCCCTCCCCTCCGCCTCTGGCAGCATCACGGTCCTTTCCCAGCAAGGCAACGGGATGTGCCCCTGCGCGGCCACCATTTCCGTTTTCTGGAAGCTGAACGGCACCCCAGAAACCTACTCCGTACAAACCATCGTGGGATACTGACCATGCGCCATGCTGACGGCCCCGAAACGGGTTTTACCCTCACCGAACTGCTGGTAGCCCTGGTGATCGGTACCTTGCTGGCGACTGCCGTGTTCACGTTCTTTCTGAACAGCAGCCAGATCATCACTAACCAGAGCAGCACCACGGATATGTGGCAGCGGGGACGTAACGCGCTGGCGTTAGTGCGCCAGGCGGTGGAGTCGGCGGGGTTCGGGTTGCCACAGGTTTCTGGTTGTCCCAACGGGGTTGCCGCTTATAACAGCAATCAGACTACTTCGCCTTTTTCTTTGACGGCCATCACCGCCTCTGTGCAAAGCAGTGGCACCTATGATCCCATAAACATTAGCAATATCAATACGTATTCATTGATGACCGTGGCCGGGGGCGCATCATTTGGCAACGCCCCAGCAGCGCAGATCAGTTCCATTCCCAGTATGACCTCGCAGCGAGTGTTTTTGACGGCGACAGCATTCATCAATTCTGGGGATATGTTTATTGTACAAATTCCCGGACAAGCCTGCCTGATGGCACAGGTGACCAACCTGCTTACTCAAGGCAACGGGATTGGCGTTGTTCATAACTCTGGACTGTCCAATTACAATCCTTCTGGGGGCTTTCAGACATTAGCGGGGGCCATTTATCCTGGTCTCAGCAGCACCGCCTTTGCCGGTGCCAACTTCATCGATTTGGGCAGCAATAACTTCACCATCAATCAATTCACAATTGGTGACGGCGGCGGCACCGCGACACCAACCCTCTACCTAACCCAATATACCGCCAACCAGACCACCACATCTACTCGTCAGGCCCTAGCTCGGGGTATCGTAGATCTACAATTAGAATATGGTCTCGGCAGTAATGGCGCCATAACACAATGGGTTCTTCCTGCAAATTACACAGCGTCGGCTACGCTGCAAATTCTTGCCGTACGGATAGCCATGCTTGCGCGTAGCACCCGCTACATGCCCAATGAAACCAGCCCGGCCAGCTTCGTTATGTTACCTCACCAAAATCTAAGCTATACCGTTCCGACATCCAATGGCCCAGGCTGCCTGCAAGGCAATTGCAGACACTATGCCTATCATCTCTTCGAAAGCGTGGTGCCGGTGCGCAATAATATCTGGGGTGGACCATGATCGAACCAATGAAACAGGAATTATCTACCCCCGAGACCAACCTCAGCAAAGAAAATGGGGCGATCTTGGTCATCACGCTGGTTCTGGTTCTGGTCATCACCCTCGCTGTCCTCGCGCTCATGTACCTAACCCGTAACGATGTCCTCATTTCTTCCAATATGGCGGTGCAGAGCGCTGCGCAGGAAGCGACGGATCAGGGCGTAACGGCTGCGAATACCAGCTTGCAGACCTTGCCAGACTGGCCGGAAATCACCTCCCCAGGCTCTTGGTATCTCCCGTTGCCGACCAACGCTAATGGCCCCACCCGGCCCACAGTGCCGCCCGCAAGTTTTTGGTCCAGTTGCACTGGAACGACCTGCGCCTCCATTCCTATCCAATACGGCAGCTTTAATTTCAACGTGCAGTACGTGATGTATCCCGCTGGCGCACTCGCCACCCAGGTAGGCGGCAACGAACAAAACCAGACCGGCACTGGGCCCGGCGTGCAAAGTATTCGTTATTACGTCGTCTATGTGCATACATCCAGAACCAATGGCGGCGGCCTCGGCGTCACCGTGCAGGCCATTTTGAGGAAAGTGCAATGAATAAAAACCAGCATCAGAAATTCATTGTCAGCGTGCTCTGCCTCTCCATGGCCGCCGTTCCACTAGCTAGCTGGAGCAGCTTTGCGCAGGCCAGCAACAGCATCAATATTCTACCGGCCAATCAGCCGCAGGTGATGATATTGCTAGATAACTCACAAGGCATGGCGGGCGTTCTACAAGGCCCCACCGGTCTCTCCGGCGCCATAATGACCGGGTCGGGATGGGGTTCGTCGAATCCCAATTCGTCCAACTACAATGAGAATCTGTTATCCTCATCTCCGGTCGCCTATACGGCCAGCGGCTTCACGCCCCCCGCGCTGGGGTCGTCCGGAACCAGTGTACCCTACTCCGTCCCCTGCAATACGTCCGGCATTACTGCCGCCGCCCAAAGCGCCTGCAAAGCCGTGGGGGCCTCAACATCATCCACAACAACACCTAGCTCTAGCGACTATGGCTATATCGACAACTCACCATCCATGCTCAACGTGGCGGAACAGGCCATCGGCACAATTATCAATACACCAGAATATAACAACAATATGCAGTTTGGGCTAATGGATTATGCCTTGTCTAGCAAGGCATTGCTTCATAATACCTGGGTATATTATATGAGCGGAAATAATACAGACTTTTCCTTCCATAATACGACAGGAAATTTATCTAGCGGATATAAATCTACTCCAAATCCTTGTTACCAGAGCAATTCCACATCTTGCCACTATATACAAAGCTATTACGGATCTGGATATGGAGCCATATCAAAGCCGTTGCTTTTCATTAAGGACACAAGTGACAGCCCTATCATCAATGATGTACTTTACTCCACACAATATCTTGGAAGTAATTTTGTTGCTGACCCGTTTGGATATAATTCAAACTATAATCTGAGTGGCTATGAGAATCAATTATTAAAAACCGTTTATACTTATAACACCTCCCCATATCTACCAAATACATGGGAAGTCTCCCCGACTAGTGCTGGATACAATCCACAATCTTTGGCTGTGTGGTATTCCCAAAGAGGGTACGCTTTTAATGCCGTCACTTCCTACAGTAGCGGCAACATTGTCAGCCCTATATCCGCGACAAACAGCACCAATGCGACCAATATCGCCAACGCCATACTCCCGGAAGTTTTTCTACCCAACAACGGGAACTTCAATTACGCAACAGCGGGGCCGATAACAGCCTCCGCTGGCTATTCCCCCATGGCGGGCGCCTTCAGCACCGCACTGAGCTATTATGGGAAAACGCCTAATGATGGGGGACCACCACACACCTGCGGCAGCAAATATGTCATCTTTATCACCGATGGGCAGCCCACCCAAGGTATGAATAATGGGTACGTATACCCGCCCTTGGGCAGCGCCTCCGCACAAATGTTTTACCCTCCTTCTACCCCCATTACGGCCAGCAATGCGGGTTCATCCACATCAGATCCAAATAATGCCGTAGTAGAAACCATTAATGAAATCCAGGCGCTCGCACAACAGGGCATCAAGACCTATGTATTAGGGGTGGGCTCCGCAGTCAACCCCAACGTGCAGGGAGCCTCCCCTGCCGATCAGACGGAGGCCCTGCAGGGTCAGGCCGTGCTCACCGCCATGGCCCAGGCGGGGGGCACCAACAATTTTTATGCGGCAACATCTGCCTCCGATGTGCAATCCGCCATGAACAGCATCATCGCCAACATCCTCGGCAAAAGCGTTTCCGCGTCTTACGGCGCACCGCCGTCCGCAACCGTGGGGTCTTTGGAGTTTTTGCTCAAGAATGTCAATCCAATCACCGGACAGGGCGACCTCTATGCCTATGCGCTACAGAGCAATGGTACGCCGAGTACCAGCGCATCCTGGGACGCTAATACCTACATGAGCACCGTCAATCGCACCAGCGCCCTCTATACCACGACACCTGGGGGTACGAATGGAGCAGGGGTCAAGAGCTTACTGACCAGTGTCGCCAAGAACACGCCCAGTGCCTTTGGCACATTACCTACGGGTCTGACGGCTAGCATCATTGCCAACTATACCATTGACCCATCCTACAGCGGCGGTGCCTATCTCGGCGGGCGTCAAAGTGGCTGGTATATGGGGTTACCTACGTCCACCCCGCCGCAGGTGCTCACTGCTCCCAACAACGGACAACTACTGGGTGCGGGCGGGATCACCAACAGTTACCTGACCTTCGCCAGCACACATGCCAATCGCCAGAATGCGGTCCTCTTCAGTGATAATGATGGTTTTCTGTACGCCATGGGCTACAACAATACCGGCAGCCCGACGCTCCTTTGGGGATGGATGCCTCAGGGCCTGCTGCCGCAGATCCAGAATTACAACACCTTCTGGCAAGGCACCAGTATGCAGGGTGGCTTCCAGACGATCGATGCCACGAATGGCGCGAATCCGGCGCAGTGGCACACTTATGTGGCGGGCAGTGCCAGTAACGGTAGCATTCTCTATGACCTTCAATTGACAGGGACGGCCGCCCCAAATCTGCAGAACACGATATGGGAAGATGACCTGGGCGGCAATTATAGCCAACCGCAGCCTAGCGATCCGGTCTTTTATCAATATCAGGCACCAGGGACTACGAACTTTGGCCAGACCTGGGCACTATGGGCCGTAAACCAGGCCATTACCGCCGCCAGCAGCACCAGTTATCTGATAGGGGTTAATGTGGGCACTGGCAAAAGTTTTCAGGACACCCTCCCCTTTAATAACACCGCCACCCCCTACATCGACGCCTCTGGGAATCTCTATCTGGGTGACAATACCGGTAACATATACGAAATATCCTCGGCTACATTGCCAGGCTTACTGACGCCCGGCGCCGCGACCCTCACGCTTGCTAAGGATTTTGTTAATAAAACCGCCGTTGGCAATTATTCGTCGGCATGGTCTGGGAGCCTCAGTGGCAGCAATCCGGGTGAAGTGCAGTACATCGGTGGCAGTTACTATCAAGGTAAAAACTATCTGCGTGTACAAGGACCCAATGGTATCACTATTTTTTCTCAGCTAAATGGCACTTGGTCACCAGTATGGAGCGCCTACGCTGGTGGCGCGGGTATTTGGAGTAGCGGTAAGTTCATCGGGCAAACCTCTGGTGCCAATCCACCCATCGCGGCTTTGCCAGCGGGGTCCGTCGTCTCTGCACCCGCGCTAATCAACAGCGGTGCCGTCATTCTGCCCGTTACCGTGCCACCATCCGCAAACTCCTGTGGAAATGGCGATGCTTACTATTACCTCTATGCCCTCAACAATGGCATTTTCCCCAGCGGCACCTTCACCGACGATACTGGGACAGCCATTACCAGCGCACTTTTCGTGGGTTACGGAACCGCCTTCACGCCCACCGTCACCAGCTTCAATGGTCGTACCTTGTTGCAGGGCGCAGCTAGTAATACCGGACCGTCAAAAACGTTCCCCACGGGCTTCGGTGCTGGTTTACCCTTGGGCGGCCCCACAGGATGGAAACTCATCAATTGATGTCCCGGAGGCCTAGTCATCTCTGGAGAAATGTTGCTTGGGTGCCGGTACCAGCGCGGCATCAATGAT
>Ga0172381_10000997_pt1 | contig 35233 bp, 55 predicted proteins | sample Leawel6488metaG_FD_119754 | JGI IMG/M metagenome (GOLD analysis project Ga0172381, IMG submission 119754) | Leachate microbial communities from a municipal landfill in Southern Ontario, Canada - Leachate well 64-88 metaG | ecosystem: Engineered > Solid waste > Landfill > Unclassified | place... | reverse complement strand
GTTGTATAATTACCAGCACCATCGCCTATTACTATTCCGTTAAGAGCATCAAGCGTGGTCTTTAACGCTATTGGAGAATACAGGCCAGCATGATCTCCCCAGCCGTAAGCAGAATCCCAGTTACCCATTTTTATAGTTGTTGGTATCCCATAACCAGTGTCGGTATTAACTGTAGATCCTCCAGTACTAACTACGGCATCAGTACCACCAGTTACTTTTAATCCTGTAGTACTTGTTGTTAAATTTGTTTTAGTAATTGTAGGAGTATGTGTATCTACATAATTTTTTGTGGCTGCATCGTTATCAGCCAATGGCGTTGCTACCTGAAGACATTTATAGATATTTAGGGTTGAGTCCCTTAACTCAAATTTACCAGTGGCTTTGTTGTAATATATATAGCCACCAACTTTGCCACCCAGATACAGGGACTGACTACTTGTTCCTTTTATAACCGAGTCGCCTGCTATTATAGTCTGAGCACTAACTGTTGTAGTACTTAATAGCAGGGCTGCGGCTATAGTTAATAATTTTTTAATCACTTTCTTGCACTCCTTATACTAAGTTTTAGGGACTAAGGGGTCTGAATTGGTCTTAATATAATTCTATCTATAGTCACGCCGCCAACCAACTCTTCTACTTTAATAAAAATAGGAAGGCCAGAACTTCCGTCAATAATACACATTGTTTTTTCACCGCCACCTACGGTTATAGTATTACCGGCCTTAACTCTGGATGGGACTGATCCATTTCTTGTACTTAAATACATTGGCCTAACTACGGCATATTTAGTTGTGTCGGTTGATTGAACTGTTCCTGTGAAGTCAACCTCTATAGTAAATTCCTCTGTCAGCCTATTAGGTTGAAGAAATTTATCTACTTTTGAGGCATCTATCTCCTTACAAACTCCTATTGTCGCAACAGGATCAAGTGGATCTGCGTTTAACACATTCTCTCTAACTACATACGGTCCGTTAAATGCTCTGCTCATTGTCCTTTTTTCCTTTCTAAATATTAAGGTCTGTGAAACCCGTAAATTCATATTCATAAACCAAGGCATACGACGTGCTTGCCAATTTAGATAAATTATATAACTTTCTGGCAGCTAGCTGCCCAGAGTCTTTTGCCAATTTTCCATTCCTATACAATCCAACTTCTTTTATGCTGACTATAGACAAAGGACCAGGAATTATAGATGTAAAATATATTTTGTTCTCGTAGGTGTTATACGACACCGGGAATCTATATACTTCTGTGACTAACTTGGTATCTAACTCGTCTGGAACCGTTGTGCCGGTACCAACCGCCATGAAATTAATATTAGACCCAAGTCCATTTTCAAGTATATAATTAGCTTCTGCCGCTGTTAGTGTCATGATAAAGTTCCTTTATAACATACGTTTTTTAACGTAGTGGCCGATTTATTTCTTGTTATCAGGTACAGGTAGTTATCATAGTAGTGCATTGCTCCGAAGTAGCCATGTTGTACACTTCCGTCAACAACCAACTCATTCCATCCGCTAAAGTTCCTATCGGTATAGAATAATTTAGCGCCACCAACATTATTACTACCTCCACATGCAAATACCATTGGACCTATTGTTATTAACTTATCTATTCTCGTTAACGCAGGGCTTCCGACTGGAGACGGTATTGTTTCCCAATTTTCTCCGTCAGTAGTTACCTTTACAACTTCATCAGCGCTCGCAATAAGATATTCATCTAAAACCGTTAATCCTCTTGTATACAAAGCTCCTGCTTTTATTGTCGCTTTTTCTGTTATATCAGTGCCGTCAAAACAATATACTTTTCCAGTATCGGTTCCCATCCATAATTTATTTTGCCACACACACATTGTGTAAAAATCAGTAGGACCTGCCGGAGCAGCTTTATAGCTGGTAAACGTACCTTGATCTCCTGATGTAGAATAATAAATACGGGCAGGAGTACTGGCATAAGCATAATATACTTTTCCGTTATAAGATATTATATCCCTCTTAACGACATTAGTTAAGCTCAATCCCCTGTCCCAAGTGCTACCGTCAAATCTTGTTTTTGGTTTATTGTTATTGAGAGAATCATATGCCCCTAAATAAAGTTTATTATCATGAATACACATTCTATAATAATGTAATATTGATGAGTTATCAATCTGTGACGTAGACTCACTCCAAGTGTCAGTTACTGGATCATACTCAAAAACCTTAAGGGTATAATTACCACCCGGGGCAGTCTCCTCTGGAACATATATTTTACCTTTGTATTCTTTAACATCATAAATAGCCGCCGACCCAAAATCTGATTTACTGGCCACAAAATTAGGCACCGGAGTCCATGGCACTTCAATAACATCTGGTTGAAAGTGGACATCGGGACTAAACTCAAAATTACCTCTGAGGATATCAACCGTTACGGCATTAGAATAAGTGTATAAGTCACATAACTTACCGGCAATTTGTAGTTCTAGTAGTTGGCTTGTATCAACTTGATAAAGACCTTGTACTAGTCCAGGTATTCTTCCAGCCTTAGTATTGGTTGGCATAGGTGATTTTCGTGTTTCGTCGTAATCAACTAACACTCCGTTTATGGCCATCCCCAAATTAAAACTCCAGTCGGTAGCCGCATTAGTTCCCGTAGTATTACTGGCCATTAATTTCCAATCCAAAACCCCTCTATGGAATATAGGAATATACATGCTAGTACCTAGATCATAGTCAGTAGTTGAGGTTATGTTCAGGGAATAACTTGCGTTATTAACCAAGGAGTATAATGAATTTGATTTATCCCGGAGGGTATCAATACCTATTATTTTAGTACTTTTTATATACACGCTACCTATTAAAAATTGTCCGGCCGATGCAGATGTAGTATAGGCGCTAGTTCCTGACGCTTTGCCTGCCAAGGCTATTCTCTTTGTCCCGGTTATATACGGAGTAGCTCCCGAATCCTCAATATAAATATCCACAAACTGATCACTACCAACTCCTGAAACGTCAAGGGTCACAAGATTCTCGTCATAAAACGAATATTGGGGCCTACTAAAAATAATTGGGTTAGTAGCACTCCCCGTTATTTGCACTAGACTGACAGTCGATGACTTTTCTATTAGCCATGGACTTGAGTAATAACTGGCCGTTGATGCCATGGGTGTACGAGAAGCCTCTAGTTCTTTTATATCCTCTCTGTCTGTCTTTGTCTCGTTTTGCGTTGATAGACACGGCATTATATAAAGTTGAGAACTGCCAGATACTAATTCCTGTACTCCGGGAGTTACCCCGTCATAGGTCCTAAAACTACATAGGTCGCCATTTACAAAAGCACCTGAAAACAATTCGGTAATAAGTTGATTATTGCTATTTATCTCTAAAACTCTTTTTGTCTCGGTAACTGAGCCGTTGTCTAATACCACATGGCCATTAACTACGACGCCGGAGTTATCTGTCAGGAATAATCGAGAGACATTAAAATAAGATCCTGTGTTATCAAGATATTTTTCCGTCAACGGACTTCTAGTTAATGTAGTATAGCTCTTCACTAGGCCCTAAACCTCACTATTGAAAATAAATTTTGAGTCATGAACCTTATACTTACCAACAGCCCTATTTATTAGGAAATAAGTTTTACCAGTTCCTACCAGTCCGTCATTGACCATGCCAGCTAAATAGATTATATTCAAGCCAGGTGACGCAGATAGGTTAGTACTTATACTCCAATTACCTTTCCATACTTTTGTCGTTACTGCCATGGGGGACTCTCTAACAAACAATACGGCAGTTGCCGCAGTGGCATCAAGAGACAATCCGAGATCAAAGTTTATTTCGTCAGCAGCAGCCGTGTCGCTTGAGATAGTACCGGCCAAATCAATTGTTATAATGCTATCAACAAAGACCGGTATACACATTGGTTTTTCTGCTTTTAATTCAAAAGACGTCGCACTGAATGAGAAGTTAAAAGGATTTGATGTGTATTTAAAACTATTGGTTAGTGGCACATTAGGTGTTTCTAGATTATGAATACCTATTATAGTTGATTGATATAAATAAGCGTGAGCTATTAGGTATTGATTGGCAATTGCCGATGTAGTATCTGGCAATAATCCAGAATACTTGCCCACTAATTTCATTGGCAACGTGCCAGTTACCATAGGAGTATCGGTATTATCTTGCTGAACATAAATGTCGATAAACCCGTCGGCCACCGATACCGTTAATAAATCAAGGGACTTAACCGCATCTTCTAGGAATAAATTTGATTCCCTTCCGTATATTAGAGGAGTTTCTGGAGTTCCTTGTAGTTGGACAGTAGATACAGAAGAACTACTTACTTTAAGGATAATGCCTTGACTCATGTTTTTAAAATAAATACTACCTAGTGTTATATTATCATTTAATTCTTTCAAATCTTCTCTGTCGCAATTTATGCCCTGATCGGCCCTAATTAAGCTAGGGTATAAATAAGTAGTAGCCGAGTTCTTAGCTAATTCTCCTAGTCCAGGAGTTCCGTCATACGCCAATGGGGTAATTAAGGCATTAGTTGTATAACTTGCTGTATTAATTAGTTGCTCAACAACTACCGTTGTTGAATTAACAACCTGAATAACCCTAACGGTCTCATCATACGCCCCTTCTCTTATTCTCACACTTCCTGTTTTTGTTACAGTAGTAGTGTCATACAAAAAAGCTGAGGTGTCAAGCATAGTTAGTTGAGTGGCGGTAAAATCTCCACTTACTACGTCTGGATGAGATATGTCAGTTGCGGTAATGAGCGACTGAATAGTTTTCATTGTAAGCTAATCCTCCACTCTGCCATTAGTTTTTGTTTATATTTTCTTTCGAGTGCCGATGTTTCTCTACTGAATAAAACACCGGAGTTTTTGCCAGAAGCTACTAGCATTTGACTGGAGCCAGTTATTGGCGAGTCCATATACAATCCCCATTCTTCGATTCTGGCACTAAAATTATCGTCCATATTTATTGTCAAGACAGCTACGCCATTAGATATTTTATAGGCTGTTATAGGGTACCTGGTTATTTCTGACTGTAGAATTGTGTCGTAAATTGATTTTGTACTTATGCCACGGCCTACTGCTAAATAAGATATATGCCTAACACCATAGCCTTTTGCGAACATGGCCGCACCATTATTTGTTATTTGATTTTTGGCTTTAAATAATAGCTCATCGTTACCTGCGTCGTATACAGACAATTCGCCACCTAAAATTATCTTTTCTCTGGCTACTAGTATATTAGTGTTTAGCTTATTGATACGCATAGTCATTACACCCATAAAATACTTGACCGCTATAAGAGTCACTAAGTACAGAGCTGACAATTACTTCGCTCAATCCAAATGTATCGGTATTTCTCTTTGTTTGAAAAAGCATTCTACTTCTTTCGTTTACGGCCACAATCCTTCTATTTAGTTGTTTTTGGTACGCTATTTCATTATAATCATCTTTATTGAATACAATATTACATTTTATAATGTCTGTTTTTAATAACTCATAATGTACACTACTAATTTTAACAAGCGTTGATGGTATTGAAGTTCTAGTAGACTGGACCGTAAAATATTGTCCTGTTTCGGGCATAGATAAAGTATCTAAATCCAAAAAACATGGCTCTGTTAAAATACTTGGGCATATATTGAAAGAGAAACTGCCGGATACTTGAGGAAATGCGTGCGTTGAGAAATATGCATTGGCCCTGTTTTCTAAGTCAGTATAATCCTTAAGTTTGTCATCAACTATAGCCTCTCCCTCTATATCTCCGTAAGTGGCAATAGAAGTCTCTTCAGTAAATTCCCAGCTATTATCTATTTCCTTATAATAATATAGGGTGCCACCAACTCCTGCCGGGAGCATAGTCGTACGCCCGTATATAGTTGTTATTCCATATATACCAGAATTATAGACTGGCACAGTAGTTAGTGGCACAAGTGGATTTAAATCTATGTACCCAGATCCTTCAACATCTGGATCTGGAGTACAACTCAGAACGTATCCTTCTTGGCCGTCTACTATTATTCGGTCGCCGGTCATGAATTCTTCGTCCTGGGTTTTCCCTATATAATATAAACGAGTTAGAGAGTTATTAGCGTTATTAGCTACACTGGCACTATACAAAGCCGCAAGAAATTCAACCCTTGGAGGGCTTCCGTTTGTAGCACGGGGATGAATAGCAACCTGACATGCAGCGGACTCTATATACTCTTGAGGCGCTACTGTCCAAATACTTCCATTATCCTGAACAAAAGAAAATGTTTCGGGAGGTACTACTATAAGTCTTTCAAAATAACATTGTAAGTCTTCTGATATAACCTGAAATTCAAAACAATAACTAGGTATATAAATATCTTCAGTCGTAGAATAGATAGTAGTCCATATGCTAGATCCAATAGGGCCATAATCTTCGCCCTGTATCTGAAATTCTAGTCTTTTGTCCTTAAATAAGATTCTGGCATTATACCATGGATCGTACTGAAGATAGGCATCGGCAAGATCCTGGTCTATGCCTATTGCCTTGTCTATAGTCAGGGTATTACCTGCTTTATTAAGTACTTTTACGTACTTTAAACCAAGGGTAAGGCCGTTAATAAAATAACTGTTGCCAACGACTATATCAGCGGCAAAGGCCGGATCAATATCAAAACTCTTTCTGTCGGTTGATAACCCAGTTAAAGCCCCCTCTATTACTCTTTTTAGCGGCACGCTAATTAATGGAGTTTTTTCTTCTCCGTTAATAACCACCTTGGTTATAGCGTAATTATCTACCTTGAAACCAGCTACTATATTTCTTAATAAATTACCATTTCCATCAGCTAAACCACTGGTATAAGCCATTCCGTTATTATTTATTTTAAAAGTACTTAGTAGGTAGCCATCGGTTTTATACTCAAAAAAGCTGTTTTTTACAACTGATATATCACCTAACGTCCCAGTACCACCCCAACACACCAGTTTGCCCTCTGATACAAAAATATACCCTTCTCCGTCATGTCCTGTTTTTATATTGCCAAGTGTGTCATTAACATTCCATTCGTTTTCGTCCAGGTCGTTCCATTCTTCGACTCTGTATGCATCTATATACGGATTATATTCAAGATTAAAACTAAGTGAATCAAGTGGATCTCCAGTTCCGGTTATTCTCTTGGTTATAACACTAGATTTTTTTGGTTTACCAACTACTTTTATCCTATTACTTATACCCCGGCCAACTGATTGCCCAATTTTTAATGACGAATCAGGGAGGGTAGATTTGTCGTTTACCGTATAGCCCGTAGATAAAAAAGCATTTTCAACAACCGTATTATCCCAAATGTGAATTTTCTTATTGTGATCAACATACCAAGAAACACCATAATCAAAAAGATAATCAAGCATCTCTTCTCCGGTATAGTTTATAAAATCAATATCAGCAAGAATAATATCATTAAGATTAGTTACATAACTCATATCAGATGACACCCCATAAGGAATTCCACCTTCTGTTACGATGGTCTCAACTAGATTCTTAAGAGTTATATTCGCCTTCTGGACCGAAAATCTTTTACATCCCATTAAAGCCCTAAAAGAACATCCCTGTATCTCTAGTTCTTTAAAAACCGTTCCATCCCCTAAGTTACCCAGGTCTTTTGGAGTAATGTCCATGACTATCATTGCGCCAAGTGATATAGTTTTTAACTTGTCTGCCCAGAATCTTAGTTGGGTTTGTTTATTTAATACTGGATCATTAATGGCTAAGGCCGTATCAGGGTTTACAATAGTTAGCGAATATACGGAATTAGACCGGTCCTCTCCCTCTCTTGAGAAAGAAGACACCAGAGTATTTTGCGGCTTGCCGTCGCTTCTGCCAATCAATTGCCCAGAACTGACTAATTCTATATACACACCCTAGCACTCCTACCACTCTTGTTTTATTATAACATTTTAGAATTAGAATTAGAAGACAAGGCAATAAAAAAAATTAGTCCCATTTTTTGATTAAATCGGGACTAATTTAATTTTATGGTCCATCCGTGAACCTTATTTTTGTTTAAGATCCAGTTTTTGAAGTTTTTGGAACTAATTAAATCTGATTAGTTCCTTCCACTTGTCTTTGCTTTCTTTGCTCTTTGGTAATTACCTTCTCCCAAACATGTATTATTCTATTATCGTCTAACTGCCACAATATCCCATAATCATAAAGCAGGTCCAACGCCTCTTCTGCCGTACAATCTTTAATATGAACTTCGTCAAAAATAAAGTTATTAGTAATAGTTACATAACCCATGTCAGAGGACACACCGTAAGGAATTCCACCTTCTGTGACAATGGCTTCAACTAGACTCTTAAGAGTTATTTTCCGTGTCTGAATAGAGAATCGTTTGAGTCCCATTAATCCCTTAGAGGTGTTACAATTTTTATATTTAGGATCTTGGTGCATTATTAATTACCTTTAATCTTATAAAATTAGCCAAACACTCTTTTGAAATAGCTATGTGGGTATACAAGCTTCCCAAGTATTTTCTACTAGGATCATAAATACTAAGCATTCTCAGCCCACAATCTATGTCTTCAACTCCAATCTTATAGACAATATTATCAACATCTATTGTATTTGGAGCCTTTGCCTGTAATACGTCTAAAGACATATAAGAAACGTCAATTTTATTGGTTAGCGTCATCATTACCCCCCCCCAGCTTATTGGTTATAGACTGACGGATAACCTCTATGTCATATAACTCTTCCCTCAATTGCTCTATCAAGTTAAGAGCCTGGGTTAGTTTTACGTCAAAGCCTATATATATTTTATGTAGGTCATCTAACTCCTTGGTCATTGATTGGCTAACAACCTCTTTTTTTGGCTCTTTTCTAACTTCTGTCCGTAATTTAAATTTTTCTATAGCATTTGAAACAATATCCTTAATTTGTTCATCACTCAAGATTAAGTGCGATATCATTTCTTCAGGAGAAATAATTTCTTTGGGCAAAACAGTTCCCATTACTTCTTTTTTCCATTTTGGCCAAGATCTAACTCTTTCTGTTGATTTTTCTAAATGAGCAATAAAAGGGTTTTTTAATTCTTCTGGCTTCTTACTTATCTTACCCCAAATATTTAATTTCCAATCGGGCCAGCCCCTGAGCTCTTCTTCATTTTCTTTGAGCAAGCGATTAAAAGCGTCGTCGGCATTTCTATAATCCAGCGTCACTATCTCTTTCTTCTGGTTTTCCACCCGCATGTCCTCCAATATCTAAATATAAATAAAGTAATATACAAATTGCTATTAAAATTATTATAAGACCACTACTGATCAATAACGTTCCCTTTCTGTCTCTGCCACTGCCTCTCTAATGCCAGTCTATTAACTGCATATTCATAAATTCTGGTGTCTGCCGCCAATAAGGATGGATCTGTGCCATAAATATCAACTAATACCTCACATTTCCTATACTCAATACAAATATCCAGACCCAGATCATCAACTATCTCATACAGAGCCTTAAGCATGGGCATCTGCATTACATAGGGATTAAAGCTATAATTGCGAGAGTAGTTCATTGCTCAATCCCTCTTCTGGTTGAATGTCATTCCCTTCGTAAACTTGAGATTCTTCTCCTTTTTTAAGAGGAAGTATTATTATCTCGTCAGCGTTTTTTGTGTTATATCCCCAAAAAGATAATCAATTTCTGTACTAATCATTCTTACACCTTAAGTTTAAAAAAAGGGGCCATGGTAATAAATTACAAATGGCCCTATCTCACTCTAACTCTCCCTACCCCTAGTTTTGGCGTTCATCCACGAGCAGGATATCCCGCTCTTGAATTAGCCGTTCTCCCTCTATGTCAGTCTTGAGCGCACCACTACGCATGAAAATAATTTGGTCTCCAACCGAAACGGCTAATGGCTGCCTATTGCCATTAGCTAATTTGTGTCCAGTTCCTACCGCAAGAACTTTACCAGTTAATGGTTTAAATTCTTCAACAGACTCAGGAATAATTATTCCCGAACCAAGAGTTTTATTCTCTTTATTCAATCTCACTAAAAGTCTATCGCCCAATGGTTTTAAGCTCATCATACCCTGCCTTTTTTTTATTTTACCCCTGTTATTAATATAATAACAAATACCTAAATATTTAGCTAGTGGTTGTTAAGAAATTGTTACTCTAAGTTTTTACCCAGAGCTATTAACTGCATACATAGTGCATGACACAAGGTTATATGCATTTCCTGAATAACTGGAGTCTCTTCAGAGGGAACAGATATTAGGTAATCACATCCATTATCTGCCCTTGGAACATATTTATTACCCGTTAGTAATATTGTAGTCATACCAAGACTCTCGGCTGTCTTTAATGCCTTTAATATATTTTCCGACTTACCGCTTGTTGTAATAGCAAAAAGTATATCACCCTCTGTAGCCTGCGTTTTTAGTTGATGACTGAAAACTTCATCATACCCAAAGTCATTTGCTATGGCGGTGAGCGTAGACGTATTTGAATTAAGGCATTCTGCTTTTATCCCCAGCTCATGCCCCTCAAAACTACCAAGGAATTCTCCAACTAAATGTTGAGCATCCCCAGCGCTTCCTCCGTTACCACATACAAAAACTCGATGTCCAGTTTTACTGCATACGTGTATTAAACTAGCGGCATAACTAATTCTTGTCAAGATATTGTTATTTTTTGCCATGGCGTCAAGAACTAGTAAGTGCCTTGATAGATATTCTGATATTAATTTTTTACTCAATTAACTACTCCTTTCTTTAGCCATTAACGTCTTCTATTATTCCTTGATGCTTATTCCCTACTATTGCAATATTGGACGGCCTTGAAATCCATTGGTTGTTATAATGATGATCTGATGTTATAGACTTAAAGGAAACATGATCACCCTCGTCTATTACCTCATAAACATTTTTATCGTATCTCTGCTTCATATAGTCTCCTATATAAAACTGAACACCTCTTGCGTCTTTTAATCCGTCCACGCTTCTATCAACATCCTCATACAGAATTCCGTTCCATTTCTTGTCGGCTATAAACGCCAACGTAATTAGTCCATTAACAGCAGTTACTCTCTGTCTATTAAAGTAAATCATTTTATTTTCTTTTTCGTCATAGGCCCTAAACGATATGGTCATAAACTCTCCCTCTTGGTTGTGCCCTTTTCTGTAATTCCATATAATATAGATTTCCATTAAATTCATTAGCCCATTCTACATAATATACTTTAAAACCTCTTTTAACATAGAACTCCACATTCTCTTTAAGGCATCCTAAATATTTAGCTCCTTCGCCTATAGCCTGCTTTAATAGTTCAGAAGCAATGCCTAAATTACGATATTTTTTATCAACAACTAAGTTACATACAGTGTAATCCTCCAATACCTGACAATATCCTACAAGCTTTTTCTCGAGGTAAGCGCAATAAGATTTAGATCCTTTATATTTGACAGCATCCCAGTTAACCCCGGATCTTTTATATAGATCGCTTAGCACTGATATAAAGTTTTTCTTAATCATATTCTCTTGGTTGTATATCTTTTTGCAGAAATTTGCCAATTTGTATACCTTTTTGCAGATTTGTATAGCCTTAGTTATTGTTTTTGAGAAAAATCGTTAATTTTGTTTCTGGATTGGTACTCAGGCTACCAGTATGAAGTTTTTTTAACGACAAAGTTATTTTATTATTTCCTTCTCGCCTATTGCGGTTTTCCAGGTTCGATGACAATTCTTAAAGTCTTTTTCAGCTTCATCTTTCCATTCTATAACATGACACAGACTTTTGATAGCTACCTCTTGGTGTCTTACGATTATAGAACTAGACCTGTTAAAAAAGCACATACCAATAGCATTCAGATCAAAAATACAGAACATATTAATGCCAAAATAAGATTCTATCCATTTATAGCTTTGTCTGTCGGCCACCGAAGGTTTAATATGTCCACTTGGATGTGTATGCCAATGCATTTTCCAGTTCTCATGACCATTATCGGCCAAAAATTCTTGAATAGCATAGTCTATACCACCGGTTTCTGATTTATCAACAATCTGGCGATATAACTGAATGTCCTCTACCTGTAACCCGTCTTGGGATATTAATCCTAATCCGGCTATTTCATTTCCTTCGGCCAGGGATATAAACTTTTTAAGTTTAGTACTGGCCTTGGGTAATAATATTAACTTTGCCATTATCTTTCACTTATGGCCATAATCTCGGTAACACAATTTACTTTATTATTCTCTTGTGAGCAAAAATCCATTATCATCTTCCTTTTAGATTGATCATTCGCCATTAGAACTGCTGCAAATATAGCAAAAGTTATTATTAAAAAGACAATTATAGCAATTTTTTCTGGCATATTAATATTTCCCTTCGTTATTGTTATCTGCCCACTTACCTTCGTCATTAATTATGATATTAACCTTGTGTTCTAGGTCTTTTAGCCGCTCAAGTACAGTAGTTGTAAGATAAGTATATTCCTCTCTTATCTTAGTATTTCTCGGCACCATGGCTTTTGGTAACATGCCTATAACTGTTTCTAAGATAACAAGTGTTTGCATAAGCCAATAATGATAAGCCTGTAATATCATTATTAACTGTGCTCTGTCACGAGGTGCTTCTCCGGTTTTGTCCTCTATTGACATAAGTTACCAATCCTTAGCCTGAGAATCTGCTGCCTGAATATTAAGTTCTTCTACTATAGACCATGCTCTATCCAATCCGCATTCGTCATTAGCTATCTCTTCTATAGGAGATAAAGACTCTTCTTCTGAGTCTTTCGCTGTCATAACACTATCAGGACATCCACAGAAATAAGGGCAGTGTAGTACCTCAACAAGCTTACAGGAAACAGCAACAATAGCCCTCAAATCGGATTGATTATTTTCTAAGATTTTATCACTTACTGCCTGTGGTACATTCCATAATGCCATTATAGAATTAAAAACAGCTAAAAGTTTTTCGGTCTCTGTGTTCATAGTTATTCCCCTCTACCCTAAATAGTCAGTACCTTCTTCCTCGGTTAGTTTCTCTTTAAAATGTTCTTGAACAAATTTGCCTTCTACTGCGGCCACAATTGCCAGAAGTAAAAATAAAGGAATGTCTTCTAGTAACAATAAAAAGCTTGGATGTTGGATTAGCTCCGAAACAAAAGCAAACATCAGTAATCCAATTACAAAAAAAACAAAGGCAATAGAAAGGAAAAAGAGTCCTTCTACCATAAATAAAATAAATTCTATTAACTTAAGGTCAACGTCTATCTTATTTGTAAATAGCCCGTAAACAAACGAAAACAGATTAGGGCTGTAATGTGGGCAGTCAAAGTTTTTATTAATATTAGTCTGAGGCTCGGCTTGTATATTCATTCTCTTGTTCTTTACATCAGCTTCTCCAGTTGCGGAACTTCGGCATATACTTAGTCTACCACCCATAAATGAATGACATTTGCACATGATACATCTTTTTTTCATAGTTATTTAACTCCTTCGCTTTCAGTGTATTTATTTCCTAGAAAATCATTTTCCTGGACGTCCCAACATATTTTATCTATATACCCAGGACCAAACCATTCCATTCGCTGCTCTATTACTGTTCGGTATCCACTTTCCCATATTTTAGCCGCATGTTCTCTGGCCTTTTTTTGGTCTTCTACAAAATAAGTAAAAACATTTCCGTTCTTAAAATAAATATACATCTGTACTTTGTTTGTGTAGATTCCCTGCGTCCTTACCCTACTAAACATTTTAACTCCTTTTTAATAATAATCTACTACCACGGTAAAACACTTGCCCTCGGGAATTATACTATAAACCTTGCTTTTATTATTAGTTACGTAATTACTTGCATCTAACATATTATATTCTAAAGACCGCTGATCGCAAAACTTAAGACGCATTCCCCTCTTGTCTCCTCCTGTTACTTTCATTTTTACGGGAGATCCATAGGTTGGAAAATATGAGGGATAATATCTAGGATACTTGTTTTTAAAATTGTTATACGTCAGACCCTTACCCCCTATAGGCATCTCGGCCCTGGGACTTAATTTAAGTTTTTCTGCCTGTGTTTTTCCCAAAACGGGCAGTGCACAAAATAACGCCAAAAAACACAATAAAACACATTTTTTTATCATTTATCCTCTCCCTTGTAAAAATTAGCAAGCTTTTGACACCCAAAACAATTTGGCTCCGGTTCAGTACAATGCAGGCAGCGGCCTAATGCCAGCTTGCATTTTTCTTGAGCAACGACCCTGAGTCCAGTTACTTCCTTTTCTAGATCGTATATTTTCTTTTTATCTTCGTCATAGGCCTCGACTAGTGCAGAAAAAATAAAGGAGTGGCTTGCATTTATTTTTATTAGAGGCCAGCCGCCTTCAGCTATCTTCCACAGCTCTATCTCCGTACCCTGGTCTTTTTGCCATAGCAATATTCTATAAGATTCATTTCGCCCGGCGGCGGCTTCCAATGGATTCTTAAATTTAATAATTCTCGCCCCGTGGTTACTATCCGGCTCATTTATTACGATAATAGCATTCTTAAGGCTTAAAAACTGCAAACACAATGCCTTTATGGCCTGACCAACTATAGGCCCAAGGGCAATACTATACTCAAGTTCAGGAGGACCAACGACAACCTGAAGTTTTATTTCCCTGTCTAATAATAAAATTTCATACTCTACGTCATTAAATTTAAAGGTTGTAACTTTCATTTTGACCTCATTATGCTCGTTGTGGTTATTGGTCTTTAATCTATTTCCTCGCTATAATCGTCATAAGCGTAGTAATCGTAAGGTTCTTCGTTCTCATCGTCATCTACTATTACTTTTTGATCGGAAGTCTCAGTATAGGTCTTTATCATGTCATTTACTTCGGACAAAAAAGTATCAAATTTGGGAATAGTGTAGGTAATAAACTCGTCAATAGCCTTTCCCTTATCCTTTTTTACCTTCTCTATATTAGTCCGGTAATCAAGAAGAACGTGGTCGTAAAGATTTCTTCTTGTTATTCCACCTCCTTCCATATCCGCAAATTCCCACTTTCTATCCCGGCCGATTCCAACCTGAAAAGAAGCATCTATACACTCAGGTCCGTTTTGTATTATGGCACTGAGCTTGGCCGCTATCTCGGAACATACTTTGTCACTAGCTTTTTTAAATTCTATGGTCTGGTTAATTTTTTCTCTTAGTTCTTTGGCGTCGGTTGCTAACTGTTCAAAAACTAGTAAATTACAAGAACCTGCCCTTTGGTACAGGTGCATAACTTCAGGATCATAACTCCCACTGTGTTCCTTTATGTTAATTCCACTGGCTAGGACTTTAATTAAATCCTCTTTGGCCTCAAGCTCGTCTTCTCCCATTATTAGCGTGTCTTTAGCTATTGTATTACAGTTTGTTACGACCAAATAAACAAAAGTCCATAAGTCTTTGCTCATTACCAAGGAGCCCATAACTGCCCCGTCCTTAACTACATAGTAATAATCTGCTTTCTTTTTCTTAAATTCTATTGTCATCTATTTTATGTCCTTTCCCTTCTTAGGTATCCGTTATCTTAAAATAAACTAACTTAGTAAGTGGAGTAACAACAGGATCGCCATTACAATGACACTCAACCAATCTACCATCTTTTAACAGTTGTTTGACAGCAGCCTCCACTAAAACATCATCGCCAGGGGCAAAGGATGGATAAATATAAACCAATGATCTTTTTAGTGTGTCAAGTGACCAAGCCGGTCCGTTTTTTGGCAAGCTAATCAACTTGTCCATTACTGTTTCTTTTAACCTCAATATTTTTAGGTTATTATATAACACACAAACAACTTCCTCTGTCAGAGTATATCTTCCTCCTACTACCGCAGCAATTAATGTGTATGGCGAAGTCTGATCTTGTACCGTGCTAAAAGAAACGTTATTTAATTTTTTTGTTATTTCTATTGTTTCAAAATCAATATTTTTTGGGTTCATAACTAAAAACCATTTTCCTTTCCCTAGTCCTCTGTCGGAGAATATCCGGTACTAAATTCGTCCCAAGATAATTGCCGAACCTCTCCTGTCTTACAGTTACTTACCACTATTATGTGGTCCTCTACTGCCTCAAGGCTATATAATTCCTTCGAGTCCTTAGTTATCCAATGCCCTATGTCTGTTACTGCCATGTTCCTAACTCCAGTACTTAGTCTCTAACTCCAATCTTATATCCTCAACTTTTTTAACAGCAGCCTCTCTGTCGGCCATTAACTTTCTAACTATAAGAGGGTAAATGGTTGACAAGTCAACACCCAGTTGCTCATAGCTCATATTAACTGAATACTCCTGGCCAATAGAAAATCTTGGACTCAATGAAATACCAATATCTTCTGGTCCATTCAGGGCCTTTATTCTCTTATCTATATCCTCAAGGTTGTATTTGGCCCTGTGATACTCTGTTGCTAATTCGTTCCCCTTTGTTACAAACTCTTCTGCTATTTGTAGTTTTGTTTTTTGTAATTCTGTCACTATAGTTGTCCTTTATTTTTTTAGTAGTAGTTCACTGAAATACAAATCATTTATGGTATTGTTTTCATCAATGTCCAAATCAAGTAACTGCCTAGCCTCTTTGTATGTTATTTTGTTTTCTCTGTATAGATTAGAAACAATAACTGCGTTTGCTGTTGGCTGGGCTACAGTGGAATCAGTTTTTGTGCTATCGCTAGTCGGAAGTTCTTCAAGAACAAAATCTTGGTTATCGACTAAAGTGTTTCTATTAAAAGTTGTTCGATACCGTCTGTCAACAAATCCACTCGGAGCCGGAGGGGCATCTAAGTGCAGGACCTTATTGGACTCATGCCGAAAAGGACCATTCCCGTTTTTTGAGTAATTAACTAATTTATAATGCCTCATGTATTTAGTTATTAATCCAACTATATCTTTTCTAATTCCTAGATGACCAGAGATACCTTTGATATCCCATTGACCCTTACCCTCTCCGTCTATAAAATTCTGAACAAAAGGCAATAGTCTGTCAGCAGCCACAACAGGAACCCTGTTGGTATGCTCTGAATAGAATTGTTTTAGGGTAGGGATTTCTTTTTTTTGTTCCTTTGTTTTGTCTGTTTTGCTACTAACTGATTTGTCTTCCTCTGGCCAGCTATATTGATGTGCTCCTGTTTTGGTTTTTTGCCTTTCTATCAAATTGGCATTATACATCTGTGAAGACAGAGATCTTGCTGTGTCATAACTAGCCTCTATGAGACAAGCTATCTCTTGTGTTGTAAAAAAAAGGCCAGTGTTCCTTCTTAAAAGCTTACATATTCTATCAAAAGCGGCTTTCTTTTGGTAACTAACTATTGAGTCTCTAACTGTTTTCTCCTTGTCGTTTTCGCACTTATCTATAATAGGAGTAGTTTTTTTATAGCCATATACAAATATATTTGTATTTGTATTATCCTTTATAACTGTTCCAGTTTTTATTAATTTAAATTTTTGTAAATAGTTTAATACCAGACCTAATAAAACTGAATTAATACCGGTTCGTTCCTGAATGCTACCTGCCGTATACTTTGTTCCAGGATTTTTTTCAAGTAATTCTAATATAATATTTTTGTTTCTAACTAGAGCCGAAACAGGATTTTCTTTGTAAAATTCACAAATAGTTGGAATTCCTTTTAAGTCTGGATAACTACTTAAATTTGACATCTATTTACCCCCAATCTTGTCAACGACAATAACTTTATCTCTAAGTATCTCTTCTATTACGGGCTTTACATCTTGCCACTGAAGCTCTCCGTTTCCGCATCCCACTCTGGGCATTACTACTTTGTCAAGGCTATAGAATTCCATCAGTACTAACAGACTTCTACATGATTTTTTAATTATTTCCAAATCGGCCTTGCACATCCATCCAGGATATTCATCACCTGCCCCTTGGTTTATATTCTTTTTGAATCGGGACAAAACATTTTGCCCCATGACGGGCTTTACAGGAAATGATATTAATTCAAAAAGTTCAAATCCTCTATTATAACTTATTAATGGAATAGGTAGATTGCCATACCTAGCAACAGTTTTACCCCATATTAAATCTAAGTCCTTAAACTTATCCCTAGCCTGTTGAGCTAGACCACGTCCCATTACAAGCCTGCCATCTGATTTTACAAATCCATTTGTTGGTATACATATAGGTATTTTACCCAAATATTCCCATATATTTGCTTTTTCTTCTAGCACTATACTACATCTCCGTCCGGTGTCTCAATAAACTGGTAGCCATTGACGTCAATAGATATCCTAATACCATCATATTCAATAACGTCACCCTCTCCTTTTCGTATTAAATCCTTTATCTGCTCAACTAGTATTGCGGATAGTATTACGGAGTCACCTTTGTCTCTAAAACCTATTATAAATACTTTATTAATGCCATTAACCCTTATTTTTACATTGTATAAATCTTCTTCTTTCTCGGTGTATATAGCTATAATCTTAGAAGCTAGTAGATAACTGATATTTTGAACATCTCCAGTACTTGGGCACAATTCTTCAATCTTTAAGAAAATAGGTCCTACTGTCATGTGCTTATCTCCCTTCTGTGTAGCTCTATCATACTCTATAGTATTTATTCAAAGTTCTTTGTCGTAAATTTAGAAAAAGGTTCAGATCCCCTTAATAATATTTTTCTGCTATCATCTCTTATTTTGTCAATCTCGGCCTTTAGCTTTGTATTCTCATCTCTCAGCCTGATAGCTTCATCAAATAACATTTTTACGTCCCAGCTTTTGCCACTATAATGTCTTAGTGGCTGCCTTCTATAGCCTTCTTCTGAGAGAGGAAAACAACATAAGTCTTTGTTTTTATCATACCCCAACTCGCACTCTTGTCCGGTTTCGTCTACGAATCTAAAAAAGCTAGGTTGCATGTTGCGTTTTTCCTCTTCCATTTTTTGCTCTTGTCCCTTTCTATTATTATATCTATTTGTCTCACTTTGTTATCCTTTCCAGTTATCCATAGCCCAGTCCTTAGCCTCCAACTAAACCCCATAAAAGGAGTGTGGTAATAACCGTAAAAAGTATAATTAATAACCAAGGGGATATAGAAAAGTCAAATTCTAATCCCCTGGGCGTTGAGGCAAAAGAGATGTCAAAACACTTTTTTACCAAGTCCATGGCACCATACCACGCCTTACCCAGCAAAACAAAAACATTATGACCCCCACCTCCTTCTCCTGCTCCTTGGGTAATGGCCTCCATCATATCAGCGTCCAGTATCAGAGTACTATATCTATAAACTCCACTTCCCTCGGCCTTTAGTAGGGTTTCAAGTTCTTTGAGAATGGCAAGGGCGTCTGGGGCTGTTTGGCAATAAACAAAGGCTTCTTGACTTATTGTGGCAATATTTACACGGTAAAGACCTTCACAATTTTGTGGGTATATCTTAGTTATTTGCGGCTTTGGAATAATGGTATAAGTACAACGTGAATTATTATTAGGGTCTATCCCCTCTAGTGTTATGCAATCAACCACTTATTTCCCCCCTCTTTTGACTTGCTCACTGGCCTTAACAGCATACCCATAATTAGTGGTGCACTGCTGAGGATTGGGCTTGTATTGGCAGTAGTTAGCCAAGTCCGAGGCCGTCATTTGACCCTGGGCATAGTGTTGGCCATCTGCTACTTCTTGCATATAGCCATTTACCCTACAACTACATATAACAATTGCTATTAATATCAAAAATGCCATCTCTTCCATTTTTATACCATTCCCCTTTCTAAAGCAATTGACATGTATAAATAAGTAACTCTACAACCTTCCACAACACGAATATAGCCAGAGTCATAAAACACAAACATATTGCATTGACTACCATAAAATCATCTTTGCTTAGCACCTTCTTTTATCCCTCTTCTCAATTCCGGTATATACCCAAGTATGTGACTTATTACCGGAATAGTAAATCAATTTGTCCCAGTTTTTTGCCATCTATTTCTTTGACATCACCTAACTGAATTGTGTCTGGATAATTATATTGCGCAACCGCCATTGCATACTTGTCAACTTCAGAAGCATAATATTTTTCAACTGTAATTCCAGCTCTTTCTAGTGCCAATTGACCACAACTAATGCCATCAAATAAACTTAAAACCCTTATTCCCATTTTACATATTTCCTACTAAGTATCCCTATATTTATACTAACATAAAACCCACCGTATTAGTACATAGTGTTAAGATATGTTAAGGACGGAACTGGATTAGGTTGTGTTATATGTGTAGTAGGGTGGTCGCATGCAGATTTTGGATTTTTGGTTTGAAGTTGTGGGGGACTAGAAAGGGATAGCGTTTTCAAAAATCATAGTTATGCGGTTGAGCATGATGGCTGGGCAATAAGTAATAAATTCAAAAGTTGTGGCTATAGGTATATAATTCAATAATAGCCTGGTTATTAGTAATTAAAAGGAATAGATATTAAAAACTTACTTAAAAATACATGCAAAAACCGTACCGCCAACGTTCCTTAACGGTATGAATTTTAAGCTTTCAGGGATAGTATTTTTTTAGGTTAAGCGCTCAAAAAAGCAAATTATAAATATCAGGTCTAAAAAGGCCTGATAGCTTGAAAGTTTTTGAAAGCATTGAATCTAGACAATTTAAGGCAATAAAAAAAGCGCCGGCTATAAAACCAGCGCTTAAAAATAGGATAAAATAAACTTAATCAAGATAGTTTTTAATATACTCCTCTAAACCCATTGCAATTTTTTTATGTTCGTCTGGCCAGCGCTCATAATTCATTTTAAAAAAGTCCTTCATTCTACTTATTTTTTGATCCGGCATGTTTGTTAATCTAATTAATTGCTCTTGGTCATCATACCAATAAGAAGTAACACTAAAAATGTGAGTAGGTCTCTTTCTAGCCTTGAAAGAATACTTGCCTTTGTCGCTTTTTTCTATGCCAGCATATTCTATATCTTTAACTACTATGCCTTTTTTTAAAGGATTAAACTTGTTATCGGTGCTTAATATTAACAAGTCTTTAACTGCATAAAGACTTGTTAGGCCGTCAGTACATAACAAAGTACTTTGCTCTTCATTAAAAAAAGTGTATCCTGAAAAATGAAACATAAAAATAAATCCTTTCTTTAAAAAGTAAATTATCCGATTGCTCCGCTTGTTTCAACAAAGTTTGAAAAGTCTACCGGGAAAGTATTACTGCAAGCGCTTAAGCTTACTACTAGAAGCGCTGCAATTATTAATAAAACTATCTCAATATTATTAAACATTGTTTAATACCTCATAGATTATAAAGTTTAAGGTAGTAAAGTCTTTAACTGTACTTTTTTGCATTATTAAAGCGCTGTCAATAGTATTGAATGGGTTATAATTATTAATCATAATTATTTCTTTTTTTAAGTTATTAATAATTATTTCATTCATTCCTATATATCCTTTCTTATTTATATTATCGACAAAAAGACTAAAAACTAAACCCTGTAACCTTCAATTATTACAATAATTTTACATTTATTTTTATATCCTGTATATATATAAAAACAAGCTGGCTTAAGTAATTGCTAAAAACCAAGCTATTATTAATTAATTGTTACATACTGCTTTTATTATTGCCTTGCCGCTTTTAATGATTATAATTATATTAGAACTTAATTTTACTTAGTTATTGGAGGCCTTGAAGTATGTTAATAAATGCAAAAACTAGCACCTGGTGTAAAAAACAATCAAAAGCCAAGCTGGCTTTGTGGTGTAACTCTATATATAATTTCTTAATAAATCATTAAATAATAAACTCCCTCCCTCCCTCCCTCCTTCATGCCTCTAAAATTTAGAGGTATTTTTTTATTTATCCTTAAAAGCTTTCTGGAATGATTTTTAAAATAAGTTAGGTTTTGGCTTAGGTACAATTTTATTTTTTAAAAAATTAGTCCAGTTCTGCAATTAAAAAAGCTTGGGTTTTATACCAAGCTTTTGAGATATTGTTTTTAAAAGTATTATTTTTTTAAAAATTTTCTTACTTTTAGCCGGTTATCTTTTATCAGTAGTTCTTTTATTTCTTTTGCCGATTTGTGAATAGGATAACCAAGCCAATCACCATTTAAAGATATTTCAATAGGGTATAGTTTTATTTTCTCAAAGGTTATATGCATTTATATTTCTCCTTTTGTTATTAACTCGCTAATTGCTCTTATTGTTGCCATTATGCCGGTAATATGTGAACCGTATTCTTTATTAAGTATGTTTATTGTGTGGCCTTCTTTGTTGATATACTCGGATGGATTAAAAGGGTATTCTTTTTTTTCAAGTAAAGATTTTGAATAATTTGTCGCTTCATGCCATGAACCTATAATAGTTTCTGGCTCTTGTATATAGGCATGCGCTCGCTCGCTATGATGCAAAATATTTGACAATGTTTTAATTGCCTTGCATGTTAACTTCATGTTTTATCCCTTCTCGTTTCTGTGACTACCTTGCATTGTTTTAATTTCTTGCCATGGTCTATTGAAAATCAATTTTTCCGGCTCCGGCTCCGGTTTTCTTAATCCTTTTGGTTTTGGTTTTAATTGATCTTCAAGTTTTTTAATTTCTTTTAGTAGCTCTTTAAACTCTTCGTCGGTAGTGTTTAAGTCATTAAATGCTTTACGGTTTAATATCTTTAGCTTTTCTTGAATTGCTTTTTTGCTTGCCATGTGCTTTACCTACCTTTCAAAATTATTAATATGTAATGTAACTTACTAAACTTGGTTTTAGTGTATTTAGTTTTCTACTGTCTTTTAGTTCTATCTTGTAAGCTTCTTTTGCCGGAAGTGCTTCTAGATTTTGCAAGTCTTTAACGAGGTTATTAACTCTCTTAATATTTTTTTTGCTTGCAAGCTTGGCCATGTAATAGGCTTTAACTTGCTTTTTACTCATGCTTGTCTCTGATTTTTTAGTTTTCATTACTACTATCTTTAACATAATTTCTAAATCCTTTCTTTTGTTGTAAGTTATTAACTTTTTGCTGTTCTTTTGTCGCCCTGGCACTCATAATCTGTTTAAAGTCTATATAATTACCTCTATGAATATTAATTGCCGCTGCAATTATCATTCCTCTTAGTTTTTTTGCTTCCTTCTCTGTCACTTGTAGAAGTGCCATGTTTTCTTCAATCGTGTTTAGGCGCTCTTCTATCTCTGCTTTAACTTCTGGCTCTGCTGTTAAAATATTGGTTCTACCCATTAGAAATTTTATCATTCCCACGGGCACGTATTTTTTTAAGCTTGTTTTCATTTTCTTTTATTTTTCCTTTCTCTGGTATTAAAATGTAAATTAATTTTTAAATACTCTTGCAAGTGTTTTAATACTATACTTTTTGAAGTATTGCAATTAAATAAACTCTTGAGCTCTGCAATATTTTCCCGATTGCTCTTTGTACATCTTTGTTTCGTGGCAAGCTTGCCATGGGTTCTCAAGTTGTTTTTCTGCTTCTTTGATTCTTTCGAGTGCATATCTTAATGTTCTTTTGTCTGCTTCCGTTAATACTATGTGGTTATTTTTACACCACAAAAGGCCTGAGATTTCTTTTTCTTCTTTCTCTATGTAGTTTTTTATGTTTATAATTTTTTGCTTTGTTTCTACTATTTTTTGACAGTCCTCTAATAATACGCTCCCCGATTCTTTATCTAGTTTTTCTTTTAATGCTGCTGCTGTTATTGCCATGTGTTTTACCTACCTTTCTTTAATTGCTATAAACATGTATATTATTATTATAGTTCTTTATTGTCTTAATTCTAAAATCTTAATACTTTTATTAAGTTTTGTAAATAAATCTTTATAACCTGTAACCAAGCTAATACTATACTTTGTATAGTTAAAAAATAGACACCATGCATGATAGTGTCACGGTATAAAGGTTTCTGATATAAACTTTATAACGATTATAATATTAATATACCTACCTATATTATTTATCAAGGCAAGCTTTAAGCTTGTAACTGGTTTGTTGCTTGCCTTTTTATTTCATTATGTAGGTATAAAGTAGGCTATAAATAGAAAGTAGGTAAGTATGAAAAAAATTATTGAAACAGGCAGTTATTTAATACTATTCCAAAAAGAAAAAGAACGCCCCTTTATTTTAGTACAAAGGTACAATGATGATAAATGTTATAAAACGTTTAGAGAAGCAAAAGAAAATATTTTAGGGATTAATTTAAAACATTAGGTTTTGGGTGTTCTCGGATTTTACTTTGTATTTTACTTTAAATAATGAAAGGGAATAAAACATGACACAAACAAGCGAAAAGCAATTAAAATTAAACGAAATTAAAAGCAAACATGGCGAAATGTTAAAAGCAATTGAGTTATTAAACAAAGCTAAGACCGAAAATATTTACATTGATTTTATTATATTTAATAACAACTTAAAAAATCAAATAGTAAGAGCGTTTTTAAAAGACTTAAGCACTTTGGTTGGTTACCCTATCAACCCCCCAAATTATTATACTACGGTTTTAAATGATGATTTAGCTTTGAGGGAGGACTTTTTAAACAATATAGAAGAAAAACCCGCCCCCCGGTTTTATAAAAGCTTTGCAGAAATTCAAAAAGCCAATAGAGAAAGTGGCGGGGCTTGGTTTAAAAACCAAAACGAAGGCAAAAAAATTGAGTCTAAAATACTTTACGGGCGCTTTTTTATTGAGTCCTCTCACGATTACGAGGGCAATAAAAAGTTTTTAATCTGGGAGGTTAACAATATTGGAGGCATTAACCCGATAGGTTCCGGGGCGGTTATATCTCATAAAACACTGGCAGCGGCCGAGGCTCATTTAAATTTTTGTCAGGAGCTAAAGCAAGCAAAATAGTTTATAATTAAAGTAATATAAGGAGTACAAAAAATGGCAAATTTATTTTTAATACAAGGTGGCGGGTTAAAGCCGTTAGAAAATAAAAAGGTATCAGTAGGCCAACGCTTTAAAGACCACGGCGACCGGGCGAACCAATACGGACATGGGACTATTACAAGTATTAACGAACAAAATAAAACATGCTGCTTAGTTTATGACAGCGGCAAAAAATCAAATAATTTTTATACTGCGCTATTTGACGGCGCCCGGTTTGAGCTACTCCCCGAAATTGTAGAAATAGACACAGAAAAAATAAAAGAATGTGAATTAGGTTATATTATAGACACAAAAAAAGAAAAAAAGAAATTTGAGGATGAAAGAGCGGCGGAAGTAGAAGCCGCACGGGCTAAAGATAATAAAACATGTCTTGAGTTAAAAAATAAATACAAAATAAGCTGGCAAGCTCATGGTTTTACTGTTAACGGTGGAAAACTTCAAAAATGCTCTTATAGCTGGGGGAATATTAAAGATTGTATCAGGGTTAGAGCAAAGGACTATGAGCGCTTTTCTAGTGAAATAAAAGAACTTTTTACGGTTTTAAATGATTCCGACAGCCAGCAGGATTATTTTTCAAATGATAAGTTTTTAATTTGGGAAGATAACCCCTTTTTTATGGAAGCCAAAACAGGGGAATATAAATTTCAATGTTTTAGGCTTGAAGTATCAAAAAAAAGAGCGGAGGCCAGAGGCCAAAAAAAAGGGCTAGAAGATTCTGAATATTTGAGACAAGTTGAAGAAAACAAGAAAGAAGAGGAACGCATAAAAGAAGTTTACGCCGATGTTTTGGCCTTACCTCCAAAAAAAAGAGATAGAAACCGGGCAAAAAAGCAAATAATTATTTGTAACCAGCCGGACGAAATTAAAACCATTAAAACAACGGTTAATATTGACGAGCCGGACAGTATAAAAACCATAGAAGAGAAACAGGCGCCTAACTGGATGGTAGACGCCCTTAAAGAAGAATTAGGCGCCGAAATAATAGAAGAAATAGAAGAAACAAAAGAAGTTCTAGGCCTTGAACAAATAAGCTTACTTGATAAGTTCGAGGCTCTCCCAGAACCGGAGAAGAACGAAAAAGTAAAAGAAGAGGACTTAGAATTTTGTAAGCTTGAAGAACAAAAATATATAGGCGGACTCATGGCGCTTGAGATATCAATTGAGGCTATAAGAAATTATTATGAAGCCGTAAAGGATATTAATAAAAATCCTTATGGCTCGGATTATATAGGGCAATATGATTGCCTGGAACCACTTAAAAAAGCTCAAAATAAATGCATTGAGGCTTTTATATCTAATATTATAAGCTATTTTAATAAAACCTATAAGCTTGAAACAAAAACAAGCGACGCCGTAAAGGTGTTAAAAGACAATAAAGAACTAACAAACCGGGATATAATAAATTATGTAGTTGATAGCTTGGGCGGCAGATCTTTTATAGACGAGTCCGAGGCCTTAATAATAAAAAATCTAAAAAAACATATTAACTACACCTTACATGGCGGCTACCAACAACCAAGAAGGCCGGGCGTTGAACTTTTCAGTAATGGTAAAATTGCCCTAAAATCGTTTTTTAGTCTTGAGTCTTATTCTTATTCAGGCGATAAAGTCAACTATAGCGATAAAGAAAATTTTAAAGCGTTATTTGATGGCGTCGCACTAACCGAAAAAAGCGAAATGCCTTTCTCTAGCCACTCAGATTGTATGTTTGATATCCTTTATAAAACAGATTTTGCGATTACTGGCGAGGCTCTAAAAATAACAAACAGCGCATCAATTGACAATATAAAACTATTTAAAAACGGAAAACTCGAAATTGTCTTTAAATCAAAGGCTTATGCTCAAAAATTCTGGGATCTGTTTTGTATTGAAGAGGAGGGCGACGAGTGAAATACAACTATAAAAATATCATAATCCCCAAAGAAAAACGGGGGGCTATTAATGAAAAGATAATAAATATTGTAGAAACTCAAAGAGCCTACGGGATAACGCCCGAAGACATTTACAACAGCTTTACAGGCCGGGGCGGCCTGCATGGCTTAGAATATAAAAACTTTAATAGCTTCTATGAATACACGGAAGCGAAAAAAGAATTTGAAGCCGGGCAATTTTTCACACCCCCGACGGTCTGCGAGTTCATGGCCGCATGCATGAAGCCAACCGAGAAAGATTTAATATTAGACCTGACATGCGGCAGTGGGGCATTTTTTAACTTTATGCCTAATGAAAATAATATTTATGGCTGTGAACTTGACCGGGAAGCGGCGAAGGTGTGCCGCTTCCTGTATCCAGCGGCCAACATTGCGCATGACGATATGCGGTACTATAACCCAGAAACAAAATTTGATCTGGTTATAGGCAATCCGCCTTTTAATTTACGCCTAGACGCAACAGATGGTGAAGTTCTAAGCCAATTATTTTACTTTAAGAAAGCCGCCCAGGTTTTGCGCCCGGCCGGATTTATGGCGATAATAACGCCCGCCGGATTTCTTCAGGATGCCTATTATTGGGGTAATGCTATCAAGGCAATCAACAAGGATTTTAATTATATTACTAGCCTTAAACTGCCTAATGACATATTTAAGGCGTTTGGTTGCGCTAATTTTTCAACAAAAATTATGTTCTTTCAAAAAAAATCAGAGCACTTAACGGAAAATAATTACATCCCCCATCAAATCGAAGGTTTTGAACTCTCTGGGGTTGTTGCCAATAAATTTTATAACTTTTTTATTGCTGAGAAAAAAGAGCAGGCGGAGAAAATAAAAGCAAAATTATTTCTTGAAGCGGTAAGGGCTCAAAATTACCAACAAAAAAACTTCGATGACGATATAAAAAAATATTTATTTTATATTGGTCGGCACCCAAAAACTAAAGAGTTTTATGCCCGGTCGCAGGAAAAAGTTAATAACTTTTTAAACCAAAAGAAACCGGACGGAATGACCTTTGAAGAATGGGAAAAAGAAAAGATTAAACCGCAAGCGGTTATTAACTACCTAAAAAAACAACTTGCCAAACAAGCAAAGAAACCAGAGAAAGACATTATTAAACTGGTTAAAACCCCAAGGGGTTTAAAATATAAAGCATATAGCTATAAAACTAGAACAGAGTTAAAAGAAAGCCCCTTGTCAGTAAAAGAGCAATCTTTTAATGAAATGATTTTAGCCGGGGAGTTCCCATTTATAGACAAAGCTTTTAAAAAACTCTATGAGAAAAAATTAAACAATTATAAAAATCAGGGCAAAGAGTTTAAAAACCTCCCAGAGTCCTTAGAAATTTCTAACTTTTTAAATGCTTTTGAATTGTACCACTCCGAAAGAAAAGAGCGGATTAAATTTAATCCAGCTCAGAAAAAAGACTTAAATTTAATTTTACAAAAAAAATACTCGGTTTTAAATTGGCAGCAAGGCGCCGGAAAAACTATTGCCGCACTGTCATGGTCTGATTATCATTTTAAAGCCTCTGGCGTTAGAAACATCTTTATAATCAGTGCTAGCTTGGCTATTAACGTAAATTGGGAGCCTGAACTCAAGGCTTTTGGCCGTGAGTTCATAACTATTAAAAGTCTTAAGGATATTGAAAACATAAAACCCGGCATGCTGGTTTTGGTAACTCTCGGTTATCTGTCTAAGTACCAACGACAAATAAAACGTTTTATAAAAATACAAAGTCAAAAAGTGGGCTTAGTATTTGATGAAAGCGACGAAATAACCAACCACAAAACAAAAAGAACTAGGGCTGTTTTGAATTGCTTTAGGCGTGTAAGTTATAAACTATTAACTACCGGAACAACTACCAGAAATAACATTAATGAGCTTTATAGTCAGTTAGAACTTTTATATAATAACTCAATAAACTTTCTTTGCGACTGCGAAACAGTATATAAGATAGATTCAAAAGACAAAGACAAAGAACTAAAGGCAGTTGACAACGAAAAAATAAATAAACCTTTTGGGGCTTACTATGGGAACGGCCTGTTTAAACAGTGTTTTAACCCCGTTAAAACATCTGTTTTTGGGGTTAGTAAAGAAGGACAGGACATTTACAACGCTGATAGCCTTAAAAAGATTTTGGCAAAAACTGTAATTACAAGAAAGTTTAAAGACATTGTAGGCAAAAAAAATTATGATATAAAAGTTTATAGGGTTAATCAAACCCTTTCAGAAAAATTAGTTTATAAGCAAATTATTGAGAAGCTCCATAGTATTTACTCAATAACTAAAGCCTCTGGCGGCGCTTTCTTCTCTAGACCAGCAGAAACCAGAAAGGCCAATCTTTTAGAAATAGTATTGCAAATAAATTTATTAATTAAAGCATGTAGCGTACCCCATAAATTTGATGGCTACAACTCCGATGCCTTGCCGTCTAAATACAATGAGGTTTTTACTGTTATAAAAGACCAGTGCCAAAATAAAAAAGTAGCCGTGGGCGTTACTACTATTGAAGCGCTTAACGATTATTTCATTGAGTTAAAAGAGAAATTCCCCAGCCGTCAAATATTCTTAATAGATGGCTCAGTATCTTTTAGCAGAAGAAAATCTATTATAAAAGAATTTGAAAACACTACTAATGGCATTTTGTTGTGTACTCAACAAAGCATGGCCTCAAGCGTTAGTGTTCCGACCTGCGACCATATTATAATAGAGTCTTTGCAATGGAATATCCCCCGCATAGAACAATTTTGGTTTAGATTCATTAGATATAATTCAACAGAGTTTAAAACAATTCACATTATTACATACAATAACACAATAGAACAAAACCTTTTAGCTTTGTTAATGGCAAAAGAAAAGCTTAACGAGTTTATTAAAAACCAAGATGATACAGAAGCAACAGAGATTTTCAATGAGTACGGCCTAGACTGTGGGCTTTTAGATTGTCTTCTTACCAGAGAAAAAGACGAAGAGGGCAAAAGTTACATAAAATGGGGACAGCAGGCAATAAGTTAAAAAGAAAGGAAATAGTATGCCTTATTTTGAAAAACAAGATTGTAGTAAATGCCGCCGCTGGCAAAAGCTAGACTGTAGTAAATGTAATATGGCCGATACCTGTCCCGGCGCAGTTAAACTTAACGACTTACCTCAAGAGGGTAAAGACTATGTTGTTAAAGTATTTAATCTATTCCATAGTTATACCACTATTAAAAATTTAGTTGCCCTTGATGCTAGATATTGCCCAGACGGTTTACTTTTTGAGATTTAAGAAAGGTACAATTTTAAAGGTTTTGAATTAGTTACAATCTATTAACCGCCCAAGAGGGCAGAAAGAAGGAAAAAAATGGCAGGATTAAACAAAATTATTATTGACCCTCATTTCTGTACCCAAGTAGAATATCAGCATCTTAAAAATTGGCTAACCAACCAAACATGGTGTTGGTCAGAAATACCTACAGAATGCGAAGAAAAGAAAGATGAGACAAAAAAACAGCCTAGTCGTTGTTGTTTTTGCCAAAAGAAAACCGAAGAGATTTTAGGATTCACTGGAGTAGATAACCAATACCTCCCTTTATGTCAAACCTGTTATGACCAATTTGATGACGAGCAACGAACAGAATTAGAGCATGAGAATTTAGAACTTGACGACTACATGGAAGTTGTCAAGGTTATGGAAATTAAAGAAGAAAGAAAAACTTATTCATTTAATATCCCTTCATATTTAGCAGGCGATGACGAGAAAATTAGAGAATTTTTTGAGAATGCAAAAGACTTAGCTCTTTTTTATCCAGATACCGAAAGAACAGATTCTCATTTTCAAACGATTTAAATAGATAACTTATAAATTACCACTAAATATTTACAACTAATCCAATTTTAATAATTATCAACAAAAAAGGAGGTGTTTAAAAACAAAAAGATATAAATTAAAAGGTCAGGTTTTGGCCAGTGCATAATTTACTTTGATATAATACAAGTATTTTAGAAAGGAAATTAATGGGTTATTCAGGTTATAGTAAAAGCAATAATGCCTGTAGCGCAGAAAGCGAAGGCCGTTACCCGCTATCTATTTTAAAAAAGGCTACCGCTAAAATTCTAAAAATTTCCCAAAAAGACGCTAAGGCTTTCCTTGAAAGATTTGGCAGCGATAGAGAATGGCATCACTCTTCGAAATATTACAATTGTATTGATTATTATGATTTACACCTTGCTATTTATAACGCAAACGAAGTGTTGATTGATTGTCCAGAAGATTCCCTCGATAATTATTTTGACATTTCTCAAAGAGCAAATATTAGACTTACCAAAGCATTTAGAAATGTTTCAGACAAGTTTTTAAACGATGATTGGGATGGTTTGATCAAAGAGATTCATAAAACTCTTAACGATTTTTCATGGCTTTACAAGAAGCCCATGGCAAATACCCCAAGCCCGCTCACAAGCCTGGAGCCCATGGCAGAAGCTTCAAAATAAAGATTAAGTCCAAACCCATGGCAAATACCCCAGGCCCGCTCACAAGTCCATGCCCATGGCGGCGGCGACAAACTCAAAAGTCAAGTCCCAGTTAGTATAAGGAGTACAACAACGATGTGTTTAAAAATACAAACTACGGTAAATTTCGATTACAGTATCAAACTCGAAGACAATGGCAGTTTTACCCTTGATATTAAAGGCGTAAAATTCAAGCCGCAGTTCAAGCCCATGGCAGAATCCGACGCAAGTTTGAAGCAGCTATTGACAGACATTGCCAGCGGTTTTATAACTTTCCAAAACGACCAGTGCATTAAAGACCTTTGCTACAGTTACGAACTCAATAGCTGGGTATTGCCAGCATTTTAGACCCTATCCGAAATCCAGACAGTTAGTTACTACCCCCTAAATTAAAGGAGTACAGAGCCCATGGCAAGAGTAATATTCGTAAAAATAGAAGACATTAACGCTTATCATAACCAAAAAATCAGAATCAATCTCAAGGACGTTGCTAAGGGTGCAGTATATAGACCGTGGTTGGCTGACGAATACCGCCTGTCGTATGACGACATTCAGAGACTAACGCCCATAGGTCATTGGTTTTACGCCCGCAATCTATTCTTTTTAGCTTCGCTCGCTGCGCTCGCTCAGCTCTGCATACTAGGAATACAACTGAGTCAATTACAGGTACTCGACGCCCAATTCTTCGGAATCAACGACGAAGAGCCAGAAGACGTTTGTTGCAATTAACAAAGGAAGGAAACGATGGCGTATGACAACAGGCTGTATCGTTTTAATAATAGCACTCTTGGCTCTAAAAGATTTCTTACAGGATCTTAAAAAATAAAAGACAATACCCATGGCAGTTAATAAAGAGGAGCTTATAAGCTCCTCTTTAAAAATTAAGTACAAGGCCATAAAAAAAAGGGTAGTAAACAAAGTTTTCAAATTAAGTCACCAGCCCCCAAAATTTGCCCCATTTTGAAACGAAACCCTAACCGGGGGTATAAAACTATACCCCAGCCCTTAAAAATTAAATTAAAGGCTTTAAATAACAAAAATTAAGTACGGTCTTTTTGGAGGAAGAAAAATAGATTTATGTCAGGATTTTTTTAATACCCTTAGTATCTAATTTCAAAAAATCCATGGCCTCTACTCCCTTAAGCCTAAGCCGAGACCTACACTCTGGACACAGGCAGTTTTGTACCAAGCTATTAGCTTTTTCTGGTGTCATAAAGTTTAAGGTTTCGGGCTGTTGAGGATCTAGGTATGTGTTTTCAATAATAGAGGTTATAACCAATTTTTCTTGGGTTGTGAGTTGGTTTATAACATTTAATATCATAGAACTTATGTCTTCGTCATCAACCTCCCTGTCTCTGACTATGCAATCTACTATGAATATTAGGGTTCTTCTTCTGTCTCTGTCTTTTGGCTCTTCTTGTCCTCCTCTTGTTTCTGCTTCTGTTTTGTTATTTACAAGGCTGAGGTATTCGGTATAGAACTGAGCCATGAGCATTTGTTTTTTTGGGGAGTATTGGGGGTTAGATACTTCTGAGTATATTTTAGTAATTTGTTGGGGTGTGAGATTATCCCGGTACTGTTCTAGTCTGTTAGGGACTAGTGTGGTATGCAAATTGGAGGGATTCCCTTCAGGACATCCCTTCAATTTTGCATGTTCCATGTTATAATTATTATCTAATATAACATAGTACAACAAAGTTATTAGTTTAATATTAAATCTAATAATATTAGTGACTAATAGTAAACTATAGTCACTAATATTATTTGTAATAATATTATCTATAAGCGAGTTGGCGAAAGAGTTGGGAGAGAAGGGTTTTTCGGGTTTTTGGATTTTCGGAAATCTGGTGGAGAACTGGGAGCCGAAAAGCAAGAGACATGCGCTATAGAGGGTGTTGTATTTTGCCTCTAGCCGAGGGACAGACCAGGGTCGAGCCTGAGTTGGGGTGCTACTATTGTAAAAGGGTATTGATACCAAAGCCCTGTCTATTAACTGAGCCTCTAAACTATACCACGATAGAGGAACAGGCCGGGGTTGAGCCTGAGTTGTTACCACCATCGTAGTACCGTCGGCAATACCTTCTGCGGCTCTGGGTTGTAGACCACTTTTTTCTGATAATCCCAAGGACAGACCGGCCCATTTTTGATTTTCTTGATTCTGAATTTCGGAAACCATAGACCAAAAATTTTTGACCTCCGTTTTCAATCTATATACCCCTAATTTACTTGGGCTCTGAAAATTATATCCCAGATGATTTTCAAGCCACTTACTGTCCAATACCATAGCACCCGTATGGCATTTTGCTAATCTTACTTTCCCCAGAGCCTCGGCCTTTGTTAATAACCCCTTTTCTTGCAACAAGTCCACAACTCTTTCTGTTTTTTTTCTACCTACGGCCAATAACTCGGCCATGGCTTTTTGACTCATAACAAATGTATTTACTGGTATCTTGTAACATAGGTTACTGGCTGTTTCTATATACACATCTGAGTACATTGCCATGGACTTCAGATACATTGCAAAATATATTACATTTATATTGCCAGTTGATTTTGTATCTTCTAATAGCATGTTTTTGATGTCCGAGGCCATCATTTTTATAAATTGGTTTGTCAACTACTTATTTCCTTTTCCTTTCTATAATATCCGTCCGCCTGCTGTTCTAAAATAGTTATTACCTCCTCGGTTACAACCCCTTTTTCTATTCTCTGATAAATTTTTTATAAACTGGCTTCTCAACTAACTCCTCCCCTGAGCCCTTAAGGTCTCTATCTCATGTAAAAAGTCTAGGGTTGTATATGAGGTATAGGCATAGCAAAAGAGACAAAGTGTATTAACTCGACCGGGTGGGTTAGAGGCTATAACGTTTGTACTATCACAGTGGCGGCAGAACAAAAGTTCGTTATAAGCCTCTAACCGAGGTTGGTTTTTGACTAATTTAATTAATTGCTCAGGTGTTTCAATATCTTTGCCATCTATTTTAATCATATACTTACTTTACCTCTTCTCGGCCATCTATCTCTTTAGTTATGTATGTCAATCCATTTCGTTCTTTTTGGTTGTTTATCTGAAAGCTGTTCTCTCTTAATCTCTTGAAGCACGGCAATAACTCCGTCAATAACCGAAGGGCTTGTCAGATGGTCATAAATGTCATCAATCGTAAGTATTTTTTTGTAATCGCCCTTAAAAAGGTCTAGTAGCTGTTTACTTTTTGGGCCTATTGTTGAGGTATTAACCATTTTCAGTTATCTCCTTTTTGTGAATTAAGTGTTATTTAAACCAAGACATGATTTGTTTAAAAAACGAAACCCACTACTTTTTTGGAGCATATTCTGATGTTCTTAAATCATAAATTAATCCAAGAAAGCCTTTGCCTGTTTTCTTATATATAAAAAGTATTTTATTTTGGGCTCTTTCTGCGGCAACAGACAGTTGGTTAGAAAACAAAGCACAGGACGATGCCTCTGTAAAAATTTTACCTGGGCTGCCATCGGCGTTAAGAACGGTACTAAGATCTGCATATAATTCTTTTATTTTTAATTTTATTCTTTTATTTGCTTTTTCCTCATAGGTTATTGAAGAAATGACTTCAACCGTTTTGTCTAGAGCATCTTTTAAGTAATATAAGATCTTTGGGGTATCTTGTCCTGAGCTATTCATTAACTCTATCCATTCTGATTTAATAGCATAAAGTTGAGAAGATAGAGAATCGACCGGGTCGTCTTTAATAACAAGTTTTCTATCTTTTGGAACATCTAGTAATTCACAAGCTTTATTAAAATGAGCATCCATGGCATCCCTCGTGTTTTTAGTAGACGAGTAATCAAAACAATTATCACACTCCCTTGAGTCGATAACTCTTCCTTCTTGAGAATACTGAACAAAATCAGAATCAGAGCTATCTTCTTCCTTGTGGCATTTCGGAGTTGTGGTGCTGTTTGTTGATATCCATATGCAATCTTCTTTCATTTACTTCTCCTT
>Ga0172381_10000996_pt1 | contig 35271 bp, 43 predicted proteins | sample Leawel6488metaG_FD_119754 | JGI IMG/M metagenome (GOLD analysis project Ga0172381, IMG submission 119754) | Leachate microbial communities from a municipal landfill in Southern Ontario, Canada - Leachate well 64-88 metaG | ecosystem: Engineered > Solid waste > Landfill > Unclassified | place... | reverse complement strand
TTTGGAGGTATATAAAACTTAAGTTAAGTGTAGGAAAGGATGAAGATGCTTAATCCTTTCCAGGAAGTAATAAATTGCATTGTGGAGATATAAATGGAAGAAATAACCAACATAGGAATGTCCCCTTTCCCTACTCCTAAAAAAGAGGAAAAGGCTGTACTTAATTTTTATGAGGCGTTGCGTGAGATAGTGGGCAATCCCACAAAGAAAATATCTCGCGTGGACTGGCAGGATATGAACTCCTACGGATTTGTAAGGGGAGATATCTTGCATATCAGGACTGAGAAGAATGGTGTTTACTCAGATCACCAGTGGCTTTTGCAGAAGGCTGATATAGAAGCGGATGACTGGATAGTGTTTGAATAGCTTTTATATGTCTGCTCCGGAAGCGGAGCAGGAATATGAAAACTAACCGAATTTATAACAAGTGGTACAAGGAATTATGGTTCTCTATCCAGGAATGGTGGGCAGATGACGAGAAAATCACCACGATCAATATGGAGAGGGATTCCACAGACTTAGCACTAGGTCTAGGTTTCTGGACAGCCCTAGCGATATTTGTATTTTGGTTAATTGTGAGGACAAGATGAAACTAACGATGCTACTTTTAGGTATTTTCTATTTAGTGATAGGTGTTTGTTTTGCCGACAGTAGCCATAGGATTATTGGAAACATCTGGCTTGTGGGTAGTATTTTATATGGTAGTCATTTGATTATGAAGGGGTAAAAATTAGTAAAATGATTAAAACTATATTGATTTTAATGGGCTTCTTCCTAGTGTCTTGTATCGCCTTTGCCTTACATATTTATTTGCAGGAGATTAAATGATAACGTTATTTTTATTACTACTTATAGGTATTGCATCTGAATACTACGCTTTAGGGACAGGAAACCTACCACTACAGTTTGTAGGTACGCTTGTAGCACTTATTTCATTTTTAGGATTTATATATGACCAAACAAGAATATAGACAGAAGGTAGAGGAGATTTTTGATAAATATCAAGATGGTGTCGTGCCTTCGGCTTTTATGGTGGAAAGAAGAAAAACTGCGGTTGACGAACTCGTATCTTTATATGAGGGTGCTGTCCCTGTCAGTAAACCCGACACTAAAGCAAAATGTCCATTAACTGTAAGTGGTAGGCACTTCTTTGTCACTAAAGCTCTCCCCTCAATCTACGAACCATACAGGCAGTGTCTTGCTTGTGGAATAATTGACGATGAAAGGAAGAAAGATGAATAAAAAAACATCGGAAAGGATAATATGAACGAAGAAATACAGAAATACTATCAGATAAAAGCTAAGGATTTCATAGACACCCTTTTTGATAAGCACTACTTTAGGGAAGATGTAACTAGAGACGATATGCTCGGTGTTGAAAATCTGTTAGCTTGGCTTTTTCAGACTGAGGCAAATACTGTTAGGCGTGTTTCGGAGATAAATAAAAAGTTTAAGGAAGGAAAGTGAGGGGAAGATGAAGATAGTATTTTACCCGATTTGTTTTGGAATAGGACTTTTTGAAACCCTGCACGCCTATATTGTAAATGTTGCTAATTGGGGTATTTGGTTTAGTGGGCACGACTATTACGAACAGAAAGACGGAAGTCTTAAATGTAATGTCTGCGGAAAGGAGTCAAGATGACACTACAAGAATATAGACAGAGGGTAGAGGGGTTAATGACAAAATATGGTGGTGGTCCGTTTGGAAGCACACAAATACTTGTTGTTTGGAAAGAGTTAGTTGACGAACTCGTATCTTTATATGAGGGTGAGGAAGAAATGAAGATAGTATTAATTGATTGGTTAGACGCAGGAACAAACAAAAATGTCTGGTCTGATAAAAGTGATTATCCTGACGAGGTGGGGGAGTGCAGAGCGATAGGATTTTTAGTTAAGAAAACCGACAAGGTCGTTGTTATCTGTCAAAACGAGGGTGGCGACCAGTATGGAAATGTTTTTGTTATTCCGAGGGGAATGATAAAAAGTATTAAATTTTTAGAAACTGCTGGGAGTAAGAAAGGTGAAATAGAAGATATAAATGTAGGCGATGATGACCATAACGACTTTAAACCTATACCACAAGAACAATGCACAATGAGTCCCGAATGTAAGTGTGATGACTGTAAGAAAGAAACTGAAGAAATGAATACAGGAGGTGCTGATAGATGGTAAAAACTAACACACCCATCAGTATAGAGGAACAATTAAAGGAAATTGTTGATAGATATGTTGAATGGCTAATAAGCGACAAGGGCTTGGAACATATGGGGATAAAGTCTCAGGTAAAGGTTAGACTGCCTATAAAACTTGTTGATGAACTCTCCACTCTTATAAAAAAGGAAAGAGAAGAAGCGGTGAGGGGGTTTGCCTATTGGCTATTTCCCAACCCACACGATAAAGACGAGGTAGAAAAGGACATATCTTCTTACCTATCACAAACTAAAGGAGTGGAGAAATGACTAAAGAAACGGTATGTATCATAAATTATAACGAGTGGCACTTACCAAACAAGAGAGATAGTACCCCAGATAAGAGAAGAAAAATATACAAGATGTTTCTTAAATGGTGTGAAGAACAACCAACAACATCACCTAGTAGGTATATAACATTATCACGAACTAAAGGGGGAGAGGGGGAATGAACACACAAGACCCATACCTACCGGCAGATAAACAAGATATAGACAACATTCCTCTTTTTTATGATGAAGGGGAAAGAGAGGAAGAGCCTGATTATTTTGAAGATCCAGAGGAAGAGATCCTGGAGAACTTTATATTTATAGGCGTTGGTGCTGTCATAATGGTTGTAGCATTCTTTGCCTATTTGCACTTTATAAATTAAATATTGACTCCTCGGTATTGGGAGGTTGGGCAGGTCTCCAGGCGGTTCGCCGCTAAAAGTACCGAGGCGTTAGTATTTAATTTCTCTGAAAGAAGGTGTTGAAAATATGTTAGGTGATAAGAAAGTCATAATTAAAGTAGCTGGTGACTATGATCCGATTCCTATGGATAAATATACAGTCCAAATAGCCGATGTTAATTTCAAAGTCCAAAGAAATCCTTTTAAGGGGATAGAGGAGGAAAGACTTAATTTCCAATTTATTATCCTGGATGATAAGCCCATATCTGATGAAGATGGGGCCGAGTCTGTTAGAGGAAGGTATCTCTGGCACTCCGTAACTCCGGCCTTAAGTCCTAAAAGCTGGTTGTTTAAATTAGCAAAGGCGGTATACGGAAGAGATCTTACAAAAGAAGAGATGGAATCGTTTGATCCGGAGTCTCTTATAGGTAAGCAAGTAGATGTAGTAGTGGAACAAAACACCGGAAAAGATGGGATAACCGTCTACAGTAACATTACTTCTTATGGGAAGAACATTAAGAAGTTACCTGGAATAGATGTAGCCCCTAAGACAGAAGAGGTAGTTGAAAAATCTACCCAACCTGCAAAACAGGTTAAAGTTCCAAATCTTAACTCAACCTTAGATGATCCATTCCTGGATGATTTAGAAGGCGATGAGGAGGAGAAAAAGGAAGAAGATGTAGAGGATGGGGATGATGAATTAGAGAAATTAGAAGCGGAGCTAAAGGCCAAAAGAGCAGCCAAAGCAAAGAAATAGTTTCTTGCTAGATGGGCTTACTCGGTAGGCCCATCAACGGAGGAAAATATGATTTACAAAAACAAACTTTATAGTGGTTCAGTTCAGATGCTTTTTGATAGCAATAGGCATAGGTATACATTTAACGATGAAATAATACCTACCGTGACAGGTATCCTGGGGATAATCGCAAAACCTGCGCTTATTAATTGGTCAGCCAATACAGCAGTGGAAAGTATCCAATCCTCTATCGAGCCAGGTAAGTCCTACGATGAGATAGAACTACACACCATATTTGAAGCAGGTCGCAAGGCCCACTTTCAGAAAAAGGTAGATGCCGGAAACTTAGGATCCTTTGTTCATAAGTGGGTTGAGCAGTATATAAAAGGGGAAGATCCAACAATGCCTGTAAATGAAGAGTTGCAGGATTCCATAAGAAGGTTTCTTACCTGGGTAGAAAAAAAGCAGGTAAAATTCCTGGCTTCTGAGCAGGTTGTGTTTTCTAAGCGATACAAGTATGCGGGGACTTTTGACTTTATTTGTACTATGCAAGGAAAGCCGGATCTTTATATGGGAGACTTAAAGACTTCCAATGGAATATACGATGAGTACTTACTACAGACAGCAGCTTATAGATACGCTAGGTGTGAGGAGTTTCCAGAGGAGAAGTATACCGGACAACTTATTATGAGGGTAGGAAAAGAGGGAGAGATGGAAGTTGCAGTTGTTAGAGACACAAAAGCTTATCAGACAATGTTTCGTGGATTTCTGTCGGCCCAAAATCTTTACCTTACTATGGACTTTCTGAAGAGTTTTACTCCGGAGAAGGAATGAAACATCCGCAAGAAGATGAACTTGTATGGAGAATGCAAATTCTTGCCCTGATGAATAGGGATTTGGATAACAAGAGACCTTACAATGCTAATTTCAGCGGGGAGTGTGATATCTGCAACGAAAAGATAAAGTCGGGGGAAGTGTTCTACTTTGCAGGAGATAAGGAAAGAATGTGTAGTAAGTGTAAATTAAGAATCCAGGGATATTTTGAGGGTATTATTGATAACTTTTCTCGTACTTGCAACACTGCAAGACTTACTACAAAATTTATATTTCCCAATTAAATGTCCTCACCAACTCAAAGATCACTAAAATATATGCGCGATATTGGTTTTATAGCCCAGGTAGTGGAGAGGTATAACCCTTACGCAAAAGTTAGGGTAGATCTATTTGGGTTTATAGATATTGTAGCTATTGACACAATAAAAAGTCAGTTAGTAGGGGTACAGGTAACAAGTCAATCCAACGTATCAGCAAGAATAAAAAAGATTCAGGGCTTAGAAACACCCGACTACTGGCGTAACGCCGGAGGGAGAATAGAAGTCCATGGCTGGGCCAAGAAGGGAAAGGCAAAGACTAGGAAGACCTGGCAGATAACCATTACGGAAATTGGACAAGAAGTAGCCCCTCTTTGATTTCTCATTAAGGGGCTTGTAACTATACTGAAACGTGAATGTCCCAATGTTCTCCAGATAAAGTAATATTCGCTATACCTGTTTGAATCGGGTACATGTTCTTCTTCTGTGCATACGAACCTTCGTATTCCAAGAAAGAGCCAGTTAAAACGAAATACTTTTCGCTTGTTGCGATTGTTCTGTTTCGTTTATCCATGGCTCGTCTAGGAACTTTAATTGACAGCAACTCGTGTGTATGACCATATAAATAAAGGTCAGCGTCAGTATGTTGTGCTGTTCTCATTGCTGCTGTCAGTTTCGTATGGGGATACCAAGCGTTTGAACTACCGTGCTGTGCATGAACAATATAATTATTATCTCGCACTTTCAGTTTCAGAAACGCTGAATAGCCACCAAATGGAACTTTAAGCATTTTCGATAAAACCTTACTTACTCGTATCCCCGAATGAACCCATATTCTTTCCTCATGGTTTCCTTCTAAGTTGATCAGTATTTTATCTCTTATGGGTGTTAGAACCTCGCATAAAATATCAAGCTGTGCCTGTGGATTAACTACTTGCTCAACCCAACCAGCACCGATTGAATACTTACTTGCGGCTTCCATAAGATCACCCATCAGAATAACTACACAATCAGTCTTTTGGATAAAGGCAATTGTTTTCTCGAACTTATCGACATTACAAGTGGGCGAACCCAAATGAACGTCACCGACAGGAATTAACAAGAGTTTGCTCAAGTTATATTCCCTAGAAATAGATAGTACCTCTCCGGTTGAGATAGCCTTAAACATAGCAAGGCTGATCTCTACTTCTTTCTCTTTTGTTTTCAAGGTTCACTCTCCTATAGGATTGTATAGTGCGTTCCCACAAGTCTGTATTGAACACAGTCAATATATTCAGAATCGTGCAACGCTTCCATTGCTCTTTCTTGAGCCTGTTCCATTGAAGTTGCTACTCCGGAGAAATAAAAAAGCTGTTCTCCGAGTTCACACTCAATAGTTACACCGAAGTATGTAAGCTCATCCATCGTACCCTCCTTAGCTTTCTATTTCGGCCTTAATAACTATCCACCCAGCATTGTCTAAATCTTCCACAAACTCTTCAATGAGAATACCAACATCTTCTTTGGAATCTCCTGTGAAAGTTCGAAAGACCGTGTGCTTGATATCCAAGCAATCCAAACAAGTGAATGTAATTGTTATCGTAACCATTACTTCCTCCTTTTTCTTAGTTTCCTTTTCTTTGGTGTAACAACATGTGTACGATGATATTCACGATGACAGTTGGAACACCAAGTAATAAGGTTTTCAACGGTACTCTTCCCATTATTGCAACGAAAAATTACATGATGAAGAGTTAAGGGATTTTTCTTTGAGTCAAAACAACCACAGTTTCTGCAACGATAGTCGTCCCTTTCCAATACAGCTTCCCGTACATTCGCTTTCGGACACAACTAACACCTCCAGACTTATTTGTCTGATTAGATTTTTAAGGTTCTAAAACCTAGCTATTCCTTTAGTCATCAAGGATTCCACTGGTTTCTTCTTCGTTCCCTCTTCCTCTAGTTCTTTACCTTTCCTGTGTAAGAAATTGTCTATCGCGGAAAGTATTGACCAGACTAAGGGAGTTCCAAACGCTAATAATTGTATTTTTTGTTCTTCAGTAAATTCAAAACCTATTACTTTAGTTATAAAACCAAACGCCCAGTTTAGCCCATAAGAATAGGCAAAAAGCAACGCCTGTCTTAAAGGTTGTTTTACTGATTCCCAGATCATTTTAAAATCCATTTTATAAGCACCTTCTTTCTTTTATAATTAAATAGGGATGGGGACAACCATCCCCTCACCATCCTCTAGTAAACTAACTTGATAACTCCGCTATAATCTTGTCTGCTTGTTGTCTTACGAGAGTGGCTAGTGACTTAACATTCGTCACCTTAGACTGCCAATTAGAGGGAGTATTTGGCGTGGTAGAAGCAACCACTAACGGATGCAACCAACCAACAACTCCGCTATATGTATGATTTTGTAGGTGTGGTAGGGAACCTATAGGCCAGTTGGCATCAAAGCTTTGAAAACTCATGTTATTTGCAGAGACAACTATCGCCACATGCCCTGCTGTACCCATCTGTTTACCCCAAAAGATTATATCTCCCTTAACTGGAAAGTTAGTGGGCTTGTTCGTAATTTTTTGAAACAAGTTGGGGTAGTTTAAATTCCAAGCAGCTAAAGCTGTTGGGGCGGAAAGGGTAGTCTTATCGTGAATTCCAAGACAAATATATTTATAAAAATGCATGAGATCCATGCACTGACTGCCGTAGTAACCATCGAAATCACAAACTATTCCTGTATAAAGCTTTATAAATTCTTCTATATTCATATTTACCTCTTTTTAATTATTCCCAAGTGGGCAAAATATATAAACCAGGATGTAACAGAAAAGAACATGTTTATAAAAAGGCTCCTGTAAGGAGAGAGGGCGTGTGCCTCCGCATTATTTCCTATTATAGAGGCAAACGCTAGGCCAGTATTTATCAAGGAACAAATACTTATGCCGAGAAACAATATAAATAACGCCCTATTTATTCTTTTCTGTTCAGGAGTAACGCGACCAGTCTCCCTAGTAACCGTTAGTAGGAGAAGAAGTGACGGAGGAATTGCTGCCGTTGCTATAAGTGTGTTTAGTATTTGTACCATATCTCTAATATCCATAATTAAATATTACCTTTTATTTAATGCCTCGTATATGCGAGAAGTCAAAGTTTCTGTGGCCCTGGTGTTTGCCTGTACGGAATCCCGCAACTCTGCCTGTGTTTTTGTGTTGTCCTTCACTATCTCTAAAACCTGGTCTGTTAACTCGTTGATCCGAATATTTTTATCTGCGACTGTGGTCTTTCTATCGTTCCAAACTACAAACAAAAAGTACAGCAGTATTGCAGTTAGTCCTAAATCTAGTAATGCTTTTATAATTTCTACGTTTTCCATAGTATTTAATTCCACTTCACACTAATTTTAACCCTTATTCTGCATATATGTAAGTGTTACCCCTCACACTGTTCAGAGATGCACCCGCCCCATCTCGAAAAACAAGAAGGAACATGTTGTAGAAAAAGGAAATAACCACTAGCGTAACAAGTATCCCAGTCATAATATTACCGACAGCTTTTTCAAATCTACTCACTTTTTAATTGCTCTAGTACATTCTTGGCAAGATCTGTTTGGGCCTGTCCAAGTCTGTCTATGAGATCTTTCTTCTCTCTTGGAGTTAAATCTTTGGATCTTCTTATCTCGTCTATCTTTTTATTAATGGCCGAAAATGTTTCTATGGTGTCATTTAAAAGAGGGGCGTTTATAACTTCTTTGTGTTTTTTTACATAGTCTATAGCCTTCTGTTCTTCCCCACTTTTAGCAAGTTTTGTAACATAGTTCATCTCTACGCTTATCTGTCCGTACTTCTTATAAACTGTGTTAACACTCTCGGAACTGGAGCCTACCGGATTTCTAATAGTGAAGGCTCTAAGTACAGGCATGTTCTCAAAATCTGATGCTGGGGCTGGAGGAGGCGTTGCTATACCTGTTCCTTTTAGTGCAGTATCCAGGAGTTCTGTTGCATAGTTTCCAAGACCCCCTGCGTAGCCTTGTATAAGGTTGTCTATCTTAGAAGGAGAGTAGTCTAGGGCTGTACCCACTATTTTAGCTGTCTCGCTTGTGTAGGCCCCATATTGGGCCTCAGGAGGCAAATTTTCCTGCCCTCTGGAGACGATAGGTCTTTTTAAGAAGAAGCTATAGTTGGTCATGTTTTCTACGATAGGTATACCTGCTGAGGGGATGGGGTTTAGATCTGGTAAAACGCCATTCATTATTGTAGCTGCTAAGGCATCCAGCTTGTCGGAGTTTTTGGTATCTATGTATTCCAAGACTCTTTCCGGAACACTGGCAAAAAGCATTCCTACTTCAAAGGGTTTGGGTATTCTCCATATACCACTTGAGTTTACCTTGCTGGGGTTAGTTAAGACTATCCAGAATAAATCCTTTTGCCACTGGGGTATTTCCTTCCAGCGTTTGTCTTTTCTATTTGCGAAATATAGAAGAATTGTTGGGAGTGTTAGAAGCAGTAGACTTTTAAGAAGGGATCTAAATGGGTGGGCTTTGAAAGCCCTTATCATCTTATCTGTTCCCTGGATCTGTGAGTTAAAGAATGCTTTTATCATGTTTACTGCTCTTGTCTTGGCCCCAATCCTAGCAAAGTCAAGCGTAACTTCCCTGGAAGCAAACGCGGCTTGTTTTGGAGATGCTCCGGATACTAAGGCATTTCGCATCTCACCAAGTCTGGTAGCCTCTTCTCCTATCTCAGATGAAAGTTTTAAAAGTTCTATCGGGTTTCTGAGAATGTTTAATATTTTCTCTCCCTTAGTTGCCACAAGTTGCTTGTAGTTTTCCTGGAGTCTTTGTCTGTCAACTGAGACAAACATAGATCCCTGTCCACCACCAGCTTTCCACAAGTTATACACATCGCCTTCCGGATTAACCAGATCAAACACACCTTTGATAAGATCTATTCCAGGCTTAAATCCGTAGTCGGAGAAAATAGTAGCCGTAAAAGTATCCCTTACAGGATTTCTTACCGAGAAGTCCGGAGACAGTGTTGCTCCAAGTCTTAGTGTTTTTGCAGGTAAGGAGAGTACTTTCATTATAAGTCCAACATCTTCTTGGTTGAGTCCTTGTATTGCGTTAAACAAATCGGGATCTACCTGGAATACCAACTTTGTATCCCCCATATTTACGTTAAGCATGTTCTGCCCACGATCCTGGGTTGGTCTAAAGATAGTCATTGCCAATTCGTCTAGCGACTCTTTATCTGTTTCTCCTAAGTCTTCCATCCCAATCTTTTCCGCAAGGCCTTTAACAATCTCTTCTCCTGTAACTCTGGTTGCTTTCATAGGAGAATCTACTTTTTCAAAAAGCCTTCCAAGTTCAAAGTTTAGTTTGGATAGGTTGGCCATTGCTACACCAATAGAGTTTCTTTCGGAAGCATTGATGATTGCATAAGTATCTTTAATAATACTTTCAAGCGGATCCACTATCTCTCTTTCAGACCCCTTAATCTTCTTAATCGGACTACCGAAGTTACCTGCTATTTTCTTTTTACCCATATATCCGGAGGACTGTAACTCCTCCATAACCCTGTAAAAAGGAACATGGTATTTGTTAAGTTCTTTTATTTTCTTCAAACCCTCTGGGCCAATAAGGCCTTTAAGTGGTGAAGCGGCGTACTTTAAGAGTGAATCCTGGTATGTGATTATCTCCTGGCCTACCTTCTCAAAGTCTATGTCGGGATGTCTTAACTTAACCTCCTCTATAGCATTCTTAGCATCCTGCAAATCAATACCTGTCTTTATCCCTCTAGGAGCAAGGTCTTCGACTACTCTTTTTGAAACTAAAAATATTCTTAAATCATCTTCCGCTTTGGCCTGTGCTATCGGTTTTAAAATCTCAGACAAACTCTTACCTGTAAAAACCATCTTTGGTTTCTTACCTTCTAAGTGGTAGTAGTTTGCTGGGTCAAAAGTTCCTTTGTTTAAGAACAAATCTGATATGCCTCCCCAACCTCTTATAGTTCTTGCCAGTATGTAGGGGTCTGCTTCGGCTCTCATTTTTATTCCCTGCCTTCTGGCAAGTTCTGAGAACTGAGATAGTGGGTGAAGGTCGTCTAAAAAGATAGTGTAGAGTTTGTGAAGTCCGCTTGTTACTCTACTTCCCAGCCCCTCCTTTGGAGGGTTGCCTATTGATATTTGACTTAAGACTTTTGCTGATGCCGGTTGTTCTGTCCATCTTTGATAGTCCGCAGTTGCAGTATCCAGTACTTCTTTTATCTCCGGAAGGTCTTTCATTCTTTCGTCAAACTCTTTTGAAAACTTAGGGGCTAACCTAGTTGCACGTTCCTTCTGACCGGTCATTCTAAATCTTAAAAATTCTGCAAACGCTTCTTGTTGCTGTAGTCTGGGCTTTCCCTCGTAGGTGTAGGCGTATTCTTCCATTAACGCTTTTCTCTCTACAATATTTATATTCTTTGAAAGGTTTAAGTTTGAGTCTATAAAGTGTCCTACTTCGTGGAATATAGTGGGCAGTCCTCCGGACTTACCACCGCCTTTTATTCTTACTACCTTCTGCCCTGGTTTAAATATTCCTAAGGCACTTCTTCTAAACTTTCCTGTCCTGATAGGAACAGCAAGTTTTTCACTTAGTTGTTTGGCTATCTGGGATCTTTTTATTATTTTATTTGTTTCTTTTGAAACAACAGGGGAATCAAGATTCTCAAGGTTTTTGGGATTAAATCCAAGGTCTTCAGTTACAGGCTCGGCCTGACTTACTTTTTCTTGACGCTTTTTGACGGTAGATTTTTCTGTTCTTTTAGCACGTTTGGTGATGGGTTTTGTTTTTCTTGGGGCTTTGACTGTGGTTTTCTTACTGACTTTTCCACCTGTTGGAACTTTGACAGGTTTGTCTGCAACTCCTGGAATACTTGCTGATCTGTTTTTCCTTGTGTTGAGATAAGGGTGATTAGTTGCTTCATAAGTTGGAGTATACACCCCATTTTCCATTTTTCCAAGTGGAATTTCACCATCAAAATCCCCAGTAATACTCTCTAAATCAAAGGCAGCGAGTTGCTGATTGTCCATTGCTTCTTGTAAAGTCTCTGGGGTATAGTCACCAACGCGTGAAACATCTAAATAAAACTTTCCACCATCTTTCCAGATACCAATATTGTTTCCAGGTATAGAAAGTTCTTTAAGATGGGCCTTCTTAAATTTTGTAACATCGTCAGCAGTAAAGTTATTTTCATCTATGATAGTTTCCAACCCCTTAAATGGGGAGAAGGCTACTCCCTTAGTAGGTTGTTTACCTCCCAGATTAACTGTGATACCGCCATTTTTTATTACTTGTTTATAAACATCGTTATCTTGTTCCTCGGTGGTTAAAGTTTTTTCCATAGGAACAATTCCTTTTGACTCTTCCCCCACTACTTTGTAACCTTGCTTTTCAAAAAATCCTACGGACTCCGGTTTGACAGGTAACTCAACTTGAGTAATACCTTTTTCAATTATTGCATTTTCAATAGTCTTAACTGCCTCTGCTCCAATTCCCTGTCCCCTGGATCCTTCTGCAATTTCTAAGTTATAACTTGCTGTGTTGTCGGGCCTTATTGTAACTAAAGATCCGGTAACTTCCGGCGGTAGTCCTGGTACTTTAAAGTTAACTCTTCCGATAGGTAGCGCTGGAACAGAGGGAGCCACCGGAGTACCCTGAGGAGGAGGTGTTATGGTAGGTACTCCGGTTGCTGTTGGTTGTAAGGCATTCTCTTTTCCTGGTAACTGTGCTTGTGAGGCTTTGTTTACGAAGTCAATTTTTACTCTTGTGGCTTCGGGTGTTTTTAAATGCAACACTTCTGCTAGAAAAGACCTGTGTAATTCCATGTAGTTTATTCTCAAGTCTTTTCCAAGTGTAGTTGCTGTGTCAGCGTATCCTATTATTTTCTTCCCTGCTGGTGTGTTCTGTCTTCCAGCATTGTAGACCATATCTTTTACTTCAGAAGGAGTCCAGGTATCTCTTCCAACATACAGTTTACTTTTAGTAGATGAGTCTATTAATCCTGTACCTAAAGCCATAGCATGAAATAAAACAGCTATTGTTACTGCCTTAGGTATTACCTTTGCTGCCTCTTCAGGAGACATTCCAAAAATAAGACCATCTATAAAAGTTTGAAGTCCTACAATACCAGCAGCCCCTCCCATACTCTTTAACGCTTGTGGAGAGAGAATATCTTTCAGTCCTTCAACCTGGGGTATAGGTAACATTCCAAACAAGTATCCTGCAATAAGATCTACAGGCATCTTTTCTATTCTTTGTTTTACTGTTGTGTTATATGGAGCAGATGTTTGTCCCAGTGTTGCAAATAAAATAGGGAGTGTGGCTTTGCTAAAGTTGACAGCTTTTAAAGCTTCCCCACCAAGTAGAAAAGCAAAGGCTGCTGCCGGTATTTCTCCCATTTTATACAGGGTTTTATCTAGCGCATCCGTAGGTTCTGCTAGTTGTTTATCGTAAAGTTTACTTATCTCCTCACTGGAGTTTAGGTACATTGTGGAAGCCCCTTTTGCAAAACCCCTTATTGTAGGGTTAGCTTGAAAAACATTTTCTACTACCCTCTGTGCCTCCACCATAACCTTTCCTACGAATGTTTTTCCAAAGTCTGGTTGTGCAAGGATTTCATTTTGTGCAGTTTTTATATATGTATCTATTGGGTTACTTAAAAATTCAACAAACTTATTAGCTTGTTCTTTCGTCACATAAGAAGCAGGGCTTGGGTGTTCTACGAAGGTCTTTAGGTTTTGTTCAACTACTTCTTGTGGCTGTGTTGTAGGAAACAAATTGGCGATAGCACCGCCAATACCTCCTTGCTGGAATCCTGTTTTTAGCTTACTTAAAAGTCCTGGTTTCTTAGGAGTTACAGGTTGTACCTGGATAGGGGTTGCTGTGTTTACAGGTTGGGCTTGTTGTTGTGGTTTGACTGCCTTTACTCCGGCCCCACTAACATAACTCTCAAAGGCATTACTACCGCCTGTACTACCGCCTACTTGGGCAGTTCCACCTTTTAAAACAGATGTATATTCTTCAAAAGAACTAGGCATTCAGACCTCCTATTCAACATTTATTACAGTCCCACTACTTTTATATTTGTCGGGATTATAAATATATTCTGGAATTTTATAGGAGGAATAATATTTAGGGTTTGCATAGCTGTAAAAATTTTGGTCAAATTCATCCTTTGTTCCCCCACGAGCAATAAAGGCTTCTCTAATTGCATTGTAATTTATTTCTGAAGCATAGCCATCTTCTCCCCTAACAGGCCCGTTGGTGTCCGGATCAACAGAATTAAAAGCACTTACTGCACCAGAATAGTTGGCTCTTTTAATGGAACCCTCAGTTCCTCCACCGCTAGTATCCGCTTTTCCAATTCCCTTAATGGTACTTACAATTTGACCTGTGTTTGCATCAAAGATAGTTATATTCCCTGCATTGTCGGTAGTCGTTTGGAGACTTCTATTTCCCTCTTTAACCTTTGTGATAATGCTACTTACCATGCCTGTACTCATTCCAGTTGCCAGGGCTATGGCTGATATATCGGCACTAGAAGCACCTGCTATCGCACCACTGGAGATTAAAGTATTTAGTTTTGAGAGGTTGTTTTGGTACTCCTGGCTATCAATATTATATTGCTGAGTTGCTATATTTACTTTTACCTGGGCATCTGCCTTTGCATTAGTTATTTGATCTTGTAAAGTATTGATTTCATCGTTTGCTTTTGCATCAAGTTTGGCTATCTTACCAACTCTTGTTGCTTCTGTATAAAAAGGATTGTCATTTATATCTGCCGAGGCTGCATCCTTTGCCATTTTCTTGGTGTTTAACTCTGCCTCAAGGGCAGTAGTATTTGAATCCGTTAGTGCATTTTCGTAGATGCTATTTAAGTCAATGCCAGAAGAACTACCGGAACCCCCAGGCATTAGGCCTCCTGAATCTCCCTTGGAAGCACTTGAACTGATACCAAGTCTTTGTTGAGTATCGGGTGTTGTACTGGTTAGTAGGGCATTTTTGGCGGCGTTGGATGATTCGGCCCCATACTGACTGGGATTTAAAACCTTTAAGGCATTAACCAATTTACCCACTTCTTTAGAGTTAGACTCGGTTTTACCCTGAGCCTTTAATGCATCAATCTTTGCTTTTATTTCACTTGCTGTTTTAGGTACTCCTGACATATTTTATGGGTAGGGTTTATACCCTACGAACCTTCCTATTAATTGACTATTATCGAATTTCCCAAAGAAGTCTGGAACATCTAAAAGTGGAGCATCCATCGGCTGATCCCTTTGATACTGCGCCCACTCATCTGTGTTTAGTTTGTTTAGTGTAGCTATAGCTTTCCCCTCTTCTGTTGTTGAGAACTTTGGGTCTGATTTTTTAGTGGCTACTGATAAAGCAAGTCCTATAATTGAAAGGTTTGCTTCCTCCTGGTTATCGGAGAATATGGTTTTAGAGGTAGAAAGGGAGAGTTCATCTGCCTCTCTTGCTCCCCATATATCCATGTTTCCAGTACCCGCAGAAGTATCCGGAGAAATAAATATGAATCTTTGATCTATTGCAAACATCTTCTCTACTGAGTTGGGGTAGTTTTCTCTGTAGTCTAAAAAGCTTTCGTAGCTTTTTCTGGGGTAGGACTTCCCATCTATCTTTATTTTATAAACCGTACCTGTTCTAAATTCTGAGGGGTAGTCGTAGTAGCATTCATCGTCTCCTGCTCCCTTTGCTCTTGTCCCTGTTATAACAGCATTTGTTAGGGATCTCCAGATAAAAAGATTGGTTGCCCTTTTATAAGCGTTTTGAATTAGAGATGTAAGCCTGGTTGCTGGGAACTGGTTTGAGTTTACTGAGGATTGCAGTTGTGCTTTTAATTCATTTTCTAAGTCTTCACGATTCATAACTGTTCCTCCTTATAGGAAAGCATAATCTTGTAACTGTGTCTTTCTATAATTTTTAAAGCTAGGAGTAACTCCTCTGGAAGTACTCTGTATTGGGGAAACTCTAATGTTGCGGTTGGGTCTAAATTATACTTATTCTTCAGACTACTGAGTTCTTTCTCGAAATCTTCAATTTTTCCTCTAATTTTAGAATTCATAAACATGCCATCCCTATAAAATATTATAGGCATTTCCACATGGAAAGTCTATGTTAGTTCCAAGTACTTCCCATTTTCCACATATAAAAATAGAGATCTATCTTTATAGTTCCGCTTCCACTTACGGCAGCATCCTCAATACCCTGAATAACAGACGCGCAGTATACTGTGTGGTCTATTATTACTTGTGTAGCGTTTATAGTATAAGAGAAAGCAGCAGATAATATATGATTTCCGTCACAATAAAGTCCATTAATATTGACATCTCTTATAGGTAGAAAGTATTTGTTCTGGTCGGTATTATCAAAAAATGCTGCAAAAACTAGAGGTATAAAATTATATCCGTGTGCATAAACATCTGTACCTCCCGATGGTACGCCGTTTGTGCTGGTTATATTTATAGTACGCGTTACCTTATTTAGAAATGTTAGGGGAGGGTACTTACTCCAAAAGATATGATCTCCAATATCTTGAGAACTTATATCTTTGTCACCCTTCATTATTTTTATTCCGTAATTAGGCATATCATTAAAGTGCGCTGTCTGGGTCATAGTAGACCACATAAATATAATTCAGCGTAAAGGTACCTCCGTTACCATCATAAGTGTTTACTGCGTATCTAAGTGCTGTAGTTGTAGCATACGGTTTATAACTTGCGGTTATTCCTAAGTCTGCATAAATCCCATCAAAACACGGAGCAGCTATATAGCTACTTGCCTTTTCCGCTAGATCTAGGTTATACCACTCCGTTTGAAAGAAAAATAAGGGAACATACCCCAAATTATGGGTAATAACAAGAATGTCTGTCTCCGATCCGTCATTTGTATACTCTATACTACCCACACCAGATGCTTTAATCTTTAATGTCGGGTAGCCAGAGTGTAGAATAATATCCCCAAGACCTGCGGTCTTAACATCTACTCCAGGTTTTGATATTTTTATACCATAATCTTCAGGCATTTAGTCCCTATGATAAATAAGTAAATAACTTGGATTTGTCATACCAGATATAGTGGTTGTTGTTGCTATTACTCCCAGTATTTTCCTAACAAAAGAGGTTGGGTTAGCAGCATTGTTAACCGTGAAGACATAAAAAATAGGAACATACCCCAAACCGTGTGTATAGGATGTACTCGCCACAATACCTGCATACAATAATTTCTGAGAATCCACGGAGTCTAAAATAATAAAATTCTTTTTATTAGATTCCGAGGGAGCAACAGCCGCACTAAAACCCGCCTTGGATATCTTTGCTCCATAATCACCCATTAGAAACCCTCCGATTGATAGCCAATAATAATTCTGTCGTATGTACCATCGTTAACAACAAAAGACCCCTGTCCTTGAATAATAATACTTCCTGTTACTAAGGCTCCTGTAGTAATAGTACCTTTAAAAATAGCGTCTCCAGAAGTCCCATCAATGGAAAATGTAGTGTTTCCATTTATATCCCTAGCGGTTATACCGTTAGGCGTGATCCTAACATCCCCAGATTCCCCACTCACATAGGCTCCTATAGAGATAGCCCCTATCACACCGAATGTAAATTCACCAAGTATTTGTTTAGTCTTGGTATTTAAAGCAGTGGAGAGAAGTTCTGCGGCTACCTGTTTTACAGGAAATTTGACATTTACAGGGGTTTTTGTAGGCGAGACGATACTTTTATCGGTTGTACCACCAGAAGCCTGTGTAGTGGCTTCCTGCGTATCAGGAAAGGGTACTGCTGGTATGATCTCAGGTGAGTAAAGTGTATCTTCAGACATTATGCAAATACTGACTGAAGTTGGAAAATTTCAGGACTGTTATTAGCATAGCTGTTAAGAACAACCCTAAACTCTACAACCTTAGCTGTATCTCCTATATTAAATAAAGCCTCTATTCCACCTTCCGTATCATAAACTCCTGTACTTTCGGGGTTATCACACTGAAACCAACCATCATTTAACCCTGTTGTGACACCTGCATAATCCGTTCCTCCGGATTCTATTTTGTCAACTCTCCTCCAAAGTTCTACTGAACAATTGGCAGGAAGTGGGGCCATAGATAAGACTACACTTTCGTGTACTGGCGGGTTTGTATAACTTGGTGGAACTTTTAAATCAAGTGTTTCATAGATTGCTCTTGAAGCCTTACTTGTTGTACTAACAATCTTCACTCCATAAGCTGTATCTAATTTATAACAAAAGATAATATCAGTTCCAATCTTTTTAACTGAACTAATTTCATCACAGTCAAATTGATACTCCAAGTTAAGAGTAAAATCAGCATTCTTGGTTCTTCTTCCGTAACTATAGATTCCAGACTTTCCATCCCCATTACCATAGACTCCAAATAAAGCAAGTCCACGGTCTACCTCTGAACCATCTACCGCCACCTGTCCACCACCTGGAAACGATGTTATTGGAATATCAGTAGAGTCTCCAACAAAGTGAAGTTGTCCGTCTGTTCCATACTGAACCATAATAATCCCACCGGCTTTTATGATTGTATTTATATTTGCAAAGGAAAGTGGAGTTCTACTTAGATAGTCAAGAGATGTTGTATCCCATTCTAAAAGCCAGGATTCTTCCTTACTATCTGTTCTATTGGCAACAACTACCCCAGTCTGTCCGAGATCCAGGATGGTCTTTCCGGTAGTTCCTGGCAAGATAGCAAGGGCATTGTTGGTATAGGAACTGTCGTACCCAACCATAAAAAGACAATCTTTGTTTACTCCAAGTAGACAGCCATTAACCCACCTCATTGTATGAATTGTTGAAGAGGTTAGGTTTGATTTTGGATAAGACTGCACATTTATTGTTGCATCAACATCACTCCAGTTGGTATTAACTGCTGATCCTGCCGAGTTCAAAACCACCTTACAGTGAAGTTCCGTTAAAGTGGCCCAGTAAAGAAGAGTATTTCCAAGTTCATCGTAGGCTTCTGCGGCCCCTGTAATTACTAAATCCGTTTCTGTATAAACTGTGGAGTATGATCCGGCGTTAGTTCTTTTTAAAATTCTTCCGTTTTCCAGGAAGAAGTAAGTGTTTCCATCCAGGGATACTACTGTGGCTACACACTTGGCATTCATAAGTCCCCCAGATGCAAGATCGTCTGCCAACCCTTGCTGGGCTTTCAGACTGTCTCTTTTTCTTCTTAAGTCCATGTTACTAACAAACTTAGCGGCTCCAGATAAACCCTTATCTTCTAAATCTGAGATAGCACCTGTGAATTTATTTATAAAAAATCCTTGCATATATTTATTCTATAGCACTTTAGGAATTATGACCAACTTTATACTTGTCTGTAAATGAGTCCCCTTTTGTAGAACGCTTAGGAGAAAAGGATGTACTTTGTATTTGGTACTTATTAGAAAAACTATCTCCCTTAACAGAGTGCTTTGCGGTAAAAGTATCTCCCTGTGTTGTGTGTTTATTTCCGAAAGTACTATTTCTTAAAGTATATTTCTCTTCCCATTCAGTAATTGACGGAGACATACTTGGACTAACTGAGGGGCTAAGGGATGGACTTACACTTGGAGACAAACTTACTGATGGGGAAATACTTGGAGATGCTGAAGGGCTTAAACTTGGGCTAACACTAATAGAAGGAGAGACACTAGGACTTAAGGAAGGTGATAATGACGGACTAAAACTGGAGCTTGGAGATACGCTAGGACTGATTGAGGGTGATAGAGATGGGCTTAAACTTTGTGATGGTGAAACACTTGGACTTTCCGAAGGACTGATACTTGGACTTAAGCTAGGGGATATGCTTATAGAGGGAGAAATACTAGGACTTATAGAAAATGAGGGAGATACGCTAGGACTAAAAGATGGGGAAAGGCTAGGACTTAAGCTTTGGGATGGCGAGACACTAGGGCTTTCAGATGGCGATAACGAGGGACTTAGACTTTGTGATGGACTAACGCTTGGACTAAATGATGGTGAAATGCTAGGGCTTAAGCTTACCGAAGGTGAAACGCTGGGACTAATAGATGGGGAAATACATGGACTTAAGCTAATTGAAGGACTTACACTTGGACTTACAGATGATGAAAAGCTAGGACTTAAGCTAATACTTGGAGATATTGAAACTGATGGTGAAAGGCTAGGACTTAAAGACGGACTAAAACTTGGACTTATAGAAATAGATGGACTTACGCTAGGACTTAGTGATGGGCTTAAGCTAGGGGATAAGCTAATGCTTGGAGAGACTGAAATTGAAGGAGAGACGCTAGGTGAAAAACTACTTATAATACTTGGCGACATTGAGGGGCTTACACTTGGGCTTAAGCTAGGGGAAAGAGATGGCGACAGACTCGGAGATAAGCTTACCGATGGTGAAACACTTGGACTTACGGAAGGAGAAATGCTGGGACTTAAGCTAATACTTGGAGATACCGAGGGGCTTAAGCTTGGAGAGAGTGATGGACTTATTGAAATTGATGGGGAAACGCTTGGAGAAATAGATGGGCTTAAGCTTGGTGACAAACTAACGGATGGGCTAACACTAGGGCTTATAGATGGAGACAGGCTTGGAGATAAGCTTATTGACGGAGAAACGCTAGGGCTTACTGAGGGACTTAGACTCGGACTGATACTAGGAGATAAGCTTACAGATGGGGAAACACTGGGGCTTATAGAAATAGATGGCGATACACTTGGAGAAAGGGAAGGGCTGAGGCTTGGACTTAAGGAAGGACTTAGCGATGGTGATAAACTGACGCTTGGTGAAACACTTACTGAAGGACTGACGGAAGGGGAATAAGATCCAGTGTCATCCTTGTAAACATAAAAACATAAGTCGCTTGTACCTAATGCTGACCACCCACTATTTTCGTATGCGGCATTGCCACCATGCGTTGGAGAGGAATTGTCAAGTCCAACAAGTAGTAAATTTGTTCCTGTATCGGAATCGTATTGAATAGCTACACAATACTTTGTTCCGTTAGTTAGAGTTATCTTATTAGCACCACTAAAAGTAAAAGTAATTAGTTCAAAACCAACAGCAGATATACCACTTGCCGCGACAGCTCCGGAGGCTGCTAGAGCTACACCTGTGGGGACAGAGGATGAACCAAAAGTTCCTGAATGTGTATAAATATATACGATAGCGTTGCCTGTTAATGTACCGCCCTGTCTTAAATAGAATTTAACACTTCTTAAAATACCGCCGTCACCAGTAAAAGACTGGGAAAGACCTTGAAATTGAGTCTCGTCTGAATTTAACGCAAATTGAGTATTTTTATTAGCCTCGCTGTAACTATCAACAATAATCGCCACACCCTCAGAAGGAGACATACTCGGAGAAACACTCGGAGAAAGTGATGGTGAAATGCTGGGAGACAAGCTTGGACTTTTTGATGGGGACAAGCTTACCGAAGGCGAAACACTCGGAGAAAATGATGGACTTAGTGATGGCGATATACTAATAGAAGGGCTTACACTTGGAGAAAACGAGGGACTTAAGCTAGGACTTATGCTGATACTTGGGCTTACGCTTGGAGATATTGATGGAGAAATACTAGGACTTAGTGATGGGGATATTGAAGGACTTAAACTTGGACTTAAACTTGGACTAAGACTGGGACTTAGAGAAATAGAAGGTGACACGCTAGGAGAAAATGAGGGACTTATACTCGGAGATAACGAAATAGATGGCGACACACTTGGAGAAAAACTGGTAACAATACTTGGACTCATAGAAGGCGATACTGATGGGCTTAAGGAGGGGCTTAGAGACGGAGATAAACTGACAGATGGCGAAACGGATGGGCTTATTGAAGGGCTTGGACTAGGGCTTAGGGAGACACTTGGAGAAATGCTGGGAGATATTGAAGGACTTTTGCTTGGGCTTAGGGATACTGAGGGAGAAATGCTAGGACTTAGAGAAGGACTTAAGCTTGGACTTAAAGATGGAGATACGCTGGGGCTAATACTAGGTGAAGCACTTGAAATTTCCCACAGACTTAAAACTTCCGCAGCAGTTAAAGCCTTACCGTTGAATAGGAATAGGTCATCAAGAGAGCCTACAAAGAATATAGCGTCTGCACCAGTTCTATTTCTGCACCCCACACGAACATAGTTAGTTGCTTGATATACAGGTGCAATTCCATCAACATCCCCACCTTCTTGAACTCCGTCTACATACAGTTTCATATGAGTCCCATCCCAAGTACCTACAACATAGTGCCACTCACCGTCATTACACGCAGTAGTAGAGGTTACTTCGGGATTAGTTGCATTGTTGTTGGAGTTTATCATTCCAGCAGTACCGTTAGAGTTTAAGAAAAGTCTGGTTCCTGCATTTATATTTCCTGCATAAGCATAGGATTGAAAAATATAACCTGCTGCAGCACTTGTAGTTTTAACATAACCCCCCACACTAAAGTTACCTGTAGGTTTAAAATCAGCGTGGTCTACGGCAGAATAAGCATCATTACCATCAAGAGTTACGGCATATCCAAAAACACCTGAAGCATTTTCTGCGGGGTCAGAAATAGCAGTTAAAGTATGTCCCTCCCCACTTGAATCAGTAGTTAAAGCACCTGTAGAAAAACGGTAGTACGCCTTTAAAGTGGCTTCATCAAACAAGTCTAATAGATATAGTTCTGTTGGTGTTGGCATTAAAATATCTCCATAAAATAATTATATGCCTATTTAGTGTTTATTTGGAAAGGGATACTCTCAAGTTCCTTTAGCTGTTCTTCTGTCCAACCAGGGACAGGCCAGAACTTTTTAAGTAGCCAGTAAAAGGGATATATCTGATAAGGACTCTTGTTTTCCCAGAAAATGTCTTTTACACGCTGTTTGGTCTTTGCAGTTTCTCTTTCAGATTTCTGCCAGGGGAAACCAAAATCCCCACCTTGCGTTCTAAACATGTGAGCATACCAAGTTCTATGGTTGCATAGTACACGACCTCCGGAAAGCCACATTTTACAGGCTACTTCTATCCCTTGATTTCCCCAATTACCAAGTTCTCCATCACATATTTTAAGCCTCCAATAATTATCGCGGGTAAGCATGAACGCAGATCCTTGCAAACTCATCGTTTCGGTAATGCCGGTTTTAGCATTATCTTCTTTGTACTGAGGTCTGTGCTTCCAATCCTCAAAGTATCTGAAGTGAGGTTCGCTATCGAAAGAGTAAGACGTAGACTGGGGATTACTTTTACCTCTCCATACTATCTGTCTTTTTAACCTGTGTGTTCTACCACACCTATCGCATTTTTCGGGAGTTGGCCCTTGGTACTTCTTCCACCCACAATGTTGACACTTCCAACTAAAGGCCCAGAGGTTTCTCATAATAGGAACCATAACCACATTATCTCCAGTTTCTTTAAAAGCATCCAGCATCTTTCGGTCAAAACCTTTATCAAAGGAACAGTGGGCATCCACCTTCATAACATATTTGGCCCTGGATAATTGACAAGCTAGATTTGTTCCTGTTCGCTGACCTACCGCTTTTGGGACATATATAATGTTTACCCTTTCGTGCTGAGGAACAGGAGGATCTGCCCAATCTCCATCAAGTAAAGCAATAATCTCAGTATCCGCTTCAATATTTTGCAGAATATCCTCTATCGTCTTTTTTAAAAACATCTCGTTACGAGAGGGTATTAATATACTTAGTTCCATAGATTGAATAATCCTTTCAAATCCCAACCAGGAATATCCGAGGCTTTAGTCTCATGCCAGTTAACAGGTAAGTGCTTAAAATCTTTTAAATGCACTTTCCTTTTGGAGAAGTTACTGCTGTGCCTTATATCAACAATAGGTTGATCTGACATCCATCTCTCAAAATCCTCATCTGTGATTCCACCACGTTTCTTCTTCTTTGTTCCAGGCTCATATCCCATCTTTCTTAACCAGTCCGGCTCCCGCTTAGTACCCTCATCCCATTTGTTTTCTCGTATCTTTTCAAGTCTATTTTTATAGTGTTTTAAAACCAACTCTCTATTAACACAAAGTCCTGATAAGGAAATGAGTCTGTCGTAGTTTATTGCCCTGTCGCTGGGGTAATCCCATCTCCAGACATGCTCGTTGTAGTAATAAATATCATCCCTGGGAGGAGTAAAAAAGAAGTGACTTGGCGGGTATAAGACATCGTGTTCACAAAAGAATACATACTTAGTATCAAGGTTTTCTAGTGCCAAGACTATTTGCATAATCATTGTGACATAGCTAGGTTCTCTATAAATTACAAAATTCTTTCCAAAGTTTATTGGTTTTAGGGAAACGCTAGTTATAGGAAAACCAACATCAATATATTTCCTAACTATAGAACAAATAGGTTCTTCTATTTTGTTGTCGGTATAATAAATAATCCCTTTATTCATAATCTCTCTCATTTCCTTTTATAAACATCCAGCTTCGGTAGTCGTCTCTTACCTCCCCTTCTTTTCTCTTCTTGGTTCCTAGAACCCAAAAGTTTAAATGGAAAGACTTAGCATAAGCATCAACTACCTCTCTTGCTTGACAGCCACCGCATGGGGAATTCTTTTTAAAGTAAGCATAGTCATGCCCACAAATAACCCCGCCTTTTTTAACCTTCTTCCACCACTCATAAATGTCATCGGCAACATATCTGAATTGATGATTTCCATCTATGTAGACAAAATCAAGGCTTTCGTTTTCAAACCTCTTTACTGCATCCATAGAAAATTCTTTTAAAAGAATTGCGTTAGGGTATGGGGCCAACCTTCTCTTTGTTTTCTCATATCTTGAGTCGGCTTTAGGTTGATATTTTGCAGTACCATAATCCTCATAAACAAGCCAGGGATCTACCCCATAAATCTTAAAACCACCCTTCGCTAGTACTTCTGTAAATTCACCTTCAAATACTCCTATTTCAACTCCGGTCTTAAATCCTAGTTGTTGGAACAGTTCAACCAAATCATTTCTGGAACAATCAGGTATTTCAGCAGGTGATCCTATTAACTTTATTCCTTCAATTAGCTTCATATTTTTTCCTTAATTCCTTTATAGATCCCCAATATGGAAGATCATAAATAGGTACTTCGTCAGTGTTACTGTGCTTTCGCATTCCACGACCTGTCTTAAAAGAGATGCATGGATACATTGTCTCAAAAGTTTCAAACTCATTAAATAGTTTTTTACCTATTTCCTTGGGGAAATTCTTATACTCCGTGCTCCACATGGGAAGGCCCTCAAATAATGATTGAAGGCGTGAAATGTAGAAATCACGACCAATAACCTGGGAAAATGTAGACATTGTTTTCTTACAGGCAAAGTCCTGTCCATACTTTTGGACATATATATTTGTGTTCCTATAAGGAATATCAAGTCTTTCAGGAACAAAATTAAAATAGTCTGGAGAATATAAACAATCGGATTCTGCTGATATAACATAATCCCCTGTCGCATAAATACACGCCCTATATACCTGCCTACAAAAGTTAAACCCAGAAGCACCAACATCACCCACAACGAAATTCTGTCCAAGATCTACAGGCTTTTGTGTAACACTTATTACTTCAAGATCCCCGACCTTACTTTTTAAATCATCAATAATATGCTTTTCAAATTCAGGAGTCTCTTTATTACTTGAAACAAATATTACTGTTCCTTTCATACATACCTCACAAAAATTGTTTTATAACCTAGACTTTTAAGCATGGAGTATCTGTGGTTTCCATCAAGAATAAGGTTCTTAGAGTCAACAATTATTGGTTGGGTTTGTCCATTTTTCTTCACACTATCGTAAACTCTTATGCGTTCTTCAAACCATCTATTTAGTTTGTCCTCTGACCAGTTCTTGCGATATGGCTTCATTATGTGGTAGTAACGAGTATCCTTGTAGTCCTTACCTTCATCAATCTCCTTGTAAAAACCATCCTGGACATGGTTGCCACTATCAAGAGAGTCAACCGGAACCCTATCTAAGTAGGGACTTTTAAAACAAAATGCCCATAACTTCCTGTAAGATGGACTACCGTCTTGTGGAAATACATCTATAAAACCAATTTCTTTCCATAATTTAAAATATCCCCTGATTTCTTCTAATCCAGGAGAAGTCCAACACCTGTTAGTGTGGTGCTTTTCAGCAGTAACAATAATGCAATACCTAGTCTTAAGTTGCATTTTATCCATATAGTCTAGCCAATCATTTATTGTGAAGTAGTAGTGAGCATTAGCCAGGACTGTGTAATCTGCCAAAGGAAGTTGATCTATCGCCTTTTCCATTTTCTCCTGTACGAATTGATACTTACCGCCATGTAAATTCCTCCACTCTGTGCCTCTTTTGACAGCATCCCTATCTGAATCAACACCGATAACATGGGAAAATCCCATGTCCTCTGCAAGTTTTAAAAATACTCCGGCATTACAACCCATATCTATAAAGGTTTGTTCACTACAATCCTCCGGTAGAAAAGGGGCTACGAAGTTATGGAATTTACCATCATTCCAATACTTACTGCCGACCTCTAAAACATCCCTGTCGGTCATAGGAAATCCCTCAAGGAACTGATAGGTAGAAAATGGTTTCATTTTGTATCTCCTTGTAGAAAATCAGTTACGAAACACCACTCAGGGTTTTTAGGTAGAAGTCTAAGAATATTATCAAAGCATCTACCAACATCGTTCTTAGTTCCATATATATGACCATGAAGTTTTAAATCATAATCTGCTTCCCAAAACGGTTCATTTAATAAGAAATTGTACTGGTAATATTTCCTGGGACAAGGAATAATCCTATCTCTATCTACAGCACCCCACCAACCTTCATCATCTAAGGCACGAACAACCCCATCAGTCCAATCCCAGTGTGGGGCCACAAATCCTTTTTCATAAGGCAGTCCGTCTTTTTCAAACTGAGTTCTAATTGCCGGAAGTACCTGTTCTTTAAAAGTGTAGTAATCCATGTTTCTCATTTCCCTACCACCATGAGCATACCCATGTGGAATAATCTGGATCCAATCAAGGCACTTTTTTATATCCTGTAAAAAATCTTCTCTGATAAGAGACGGCCCCCAGTCTTCCTTCTTGTCTATCGGTATTGTAAAAAGGGATACTTTGAAGTTTGGGAAAAAGTCTTTCAACTTCAACAACACATCTAAACGATTATTTACAACACTCCAATCATGGAGGTCAAGAGCTACACGCATATTATTTTCTCCTTGTTCTTCTCTTTGTTACTCATTTCCAATTCTGAACTAACTGTTCAGCCCTTCCCCAATATGGAATTTCATACGCTTGTACTGTGCCAGGTCTTTTACTCTTATGCTGTTCGGTAGGATCCAAAGAGTTTATATGACTAAAAAATATCATGCCGACTTCTGGCCAGAAGTTTACGGATTTATGTCTGTCAATATCTGTACCTTTTTCCTTGCCAAGTTCTCCTATTTTAGAATTAGGATACTTAGCAAATCTTTCTTCTAACGCCGATATAACAAGTTCTCTAGGAGCAATCATTGCAGCGTTGGATACACGATCCTTCCAATAAAAAATAGGTTTGCCCCAGGTAAAAATACCCCACCTATGACCATCAAAACCATAGGTATCCATAGGGGGTCGAAAGGCAAAGTGTGATTTATGATACAAAGTATCATCTTCTGCTATAGCTATATAGGGAGTCGTTGCAAGTTTTGCACCGCGAAGTATCTGTCTATAAATATTATTAACGCTTGGTTCTTCTGATTGAATAAGATTTAATCCCCAGTCCATGGGTTCTCTTGAGATTGTAATTATAGGAGTGTCACCGATGGCTTCAAGTAATATGGACTTGTGGTATTCGGCCCACGCTTTAGGAACTTTATTAACTGTTAAGAATATTGTTGTAAGATCTGTCATTTTATTGCCTCAAAATACCAAGTACCCCTATCTTTTCTATTATCTACAGTTGCAAGTATTGGTAGCTTAGAACTATTAAAAGATATTGTATAAAACTCTCTAAAACCAATTCTCTTAAAAACATTCTCCAAGAGATCCGCACTAAATAAATTTATATTATTCCACCCTAAAAAGTAATCAAGATCATAACTAGAAATGTTTGTAACAGGGCATCCGAACCTCATAACACCACCCCTTTTTAACACTCTGTACGCCTCTCTAAGGCACGTTATTAGGTCACGCCAGTGTAACTGCTGTAAAACATGCATACTCACGATGCCATCTACAAACTCCGACTCATCGTAGGGCCATTTCTCTCCAAGTTCCATTACAACATCTACTTTTACCTTCTTGCCTCTTGGGGATACGGTAGCTCGGTCAATGTTCACAAAGCCTTCGCGATAATCTCCTCCGCATCCAATATGGAATAATGTTAAATCCCCCATTTAGGTCTAATCTCCTTCTCGTAGTAGTCCCTCCACACGCTTAGTGCATAAGCGTAACCTGCCTCATCCTTAGAAGGATTTTCCGCAGTACCGTTATTGTGGGTTCTGGCAAAAGATCTATGCTTGTGAGCATACCAAGTAAGTTTGTTTATTAACATCTTTCCTCCGGCTTTCCATGTTTTAAAAATCATTTCGTGAGAGTCCTGAATAAGTGGGCCGTATCCTTCGGTTTGTAATTCACCTATAACATCATTCCACCATTTATGTGGCATAACCCATACAGACCCCTGCATAGCCATCGTTTCATCAATCATGATATCTTTTCTCTCCTCGGTTCTACTTCTCCATCTTTGACCAGCAAACTTTCTATTATCCTGAATTACCAGTTTCTCATAAACAACAGGTTCATCCGGCATAACTTCCCATTTAACAGGATCTAAGTAGTACCTAATACCAGTCATTATAGAATTTGGTTCACAAGTAGAGGTAATTATTCTGTCGAAGCCTTTTCCAAACATACAGTGTTCGTCAGTTCTTAAAATAAACTCACCACTAGCTACGGCTACTCCGGCATTTATTGCACCGCGCATCCCTCTGTTCTTTCCCAGGTGTACTATCTTTACACGACTGTCTTCTATCAGTGGGGTACTGGGCCAGTAACCATCTAAAACAGCAATGACTTCTAACTGATCTCCCAATTCAGAGTTTTCTAGTAAAGAATTGATAGTTTTTTGCAAATATGGGTCTTTATATGAGGGAATGACAGCAGATAACTTCATTTATTAATAATAAACGATTAAATTGTGTACCGCAAGAGTTAAATACTTGGTGAAGTACTTGGTGACACCGAAGGCGACAAGCTCGGACTCAAAGACACACTCTTTGAAGGGCTGATACTTGGACTCAAAGAAGGTGACAAGCTTGGACTCTTAGAAACGCTTGGTGAAACACTAACGCTAGGACTCACGCTAGGCGATAGAGAAGGCGAGAATGACGGACTAAGACTTGGTGATAAAGACACACTTGGTGAAACCGATGTAGAAATACTTGCACTTGGCGAAACACTAACGCTTGGTGAAACCGAAACACTAGGACTTGTTGAGGGAGATTTACTCGGACTCAAAGAAGGCGAAGGGCTTGGTGAAACCGAAACGCTAGGTGATGTTGACGGTGACAAACTTGGACTCCTTGAAGGACTCACACTTGGAGACTTTGAAGGAGATGCGCTTGGAGATTTACTTACACTTGGCGATTGTGACGGACTCGCTGAAGGAGAAAGTGATGGTGACTTGCTTGGTGACAAACTTGGTGACAATGAAGGACTCTTAGAAGGAGACAAACTTGGCGACAAACTTGGCGATAATGAAGGACTCATACTTCCAAAAGATGTACTTAGTTGTACCTTCCAAACTGCACCAGCTTCATTCCCTGCATTTATATAAATGCCTGAATCGGTAGCTGTCTTTTTAATAAATCTTGCACCTTTTTTAAAACCTGTTGTTCCGTTAAGAGGAACATTTACTCCTGCTGCTTCAATAATTCTATCCTCAGCATCAGATAGGGAAACTTCATTATAAATATAATCAAATAAAACTCTCAAGAAATTAGCCTCTTTAGTGGATCTTTTGCCAGACGAGATGGCCATAATTCTATCTATTTCGTCTCTAACCGGTCTGCTTAAATCTTCTTTTAGTTTAAATTTTGACATAATGTTTTTTCCCTATACGACCAGGCCCCCGAAGGGGCCTGATCTAATTATCTTCCTTAGGCCTTCAAGAAGGCTACACCTAATGCTTTTCTTCTCTCGTCAGCAACTTTTGCTCCATAGACATAAAGCTGTTTGACATTGATTCCGAAGTTTTTGTAAGCATCTTCAACACCATTCTCAGTTAATCCCATTGCGAATGTAATTGCGGATTTGTGTCCGTACATTACATAGTAACCATCAGTGTTGTTACCACTGATTCTCGCATCGGATACTTCGTACACTGTGAATCCGGCAAACTTTCTTGGAAGCATTCCATTCTGGACATCTGCTCTTCCACCTTCAGAACCTACTCCAACAAATTCTGGAGCTTGTCTTACAAGTGCAGCAAGTCTAGCAGGTAGGGCTACCCACCTGTCTTCCTCTGGAACTTCATTGTTGGTTAGGTTCATCTGCATTTGCATGAAGTATGCAAAGATTGTGTCTTTTGTAACTGTAATTGCTGTGTTAGCTTGAATTTCGTATGTAGCTGTTCCGGCAATTTCTCCACCTGAGTAAGCGGTAGTTAAATCATCCGAGTCATCCTCAATGATTATTGAAGTTGTACTTGAGAATGTCTTAACTCTATACCAGGTTGTATGGCCATCTGCTTTAAATGGTTTTCCTTCCATACCTTCTGTAAACACTGTATCGGTTCCAGTTACAACTCCTGTATCTGCGGCAATAGCAACTGTTCCTGTCGTGTAAGAAGTACCAATCCAGTTTCCTGCACCAGCATCTCCATACAACCCAAGAACGAAAATATCAATAACTTTCTTGATTTCTCTTGCTACCTGTGCGGCAACAGGATTTCTAGGATCTTTTACATACGATCTAAACTTGTCGTATGACTTAATTGTGAAATAAATATACTTGGCTTGATCCGTAACTATTTGACAATTACTTTCTGTCAAAGTATCGGCGGTCATGTCAGCACCACTATAAGCATGTGTTGAGATAGCCCCGAAAGTAAGTACGTTCAATTTAGAAGTTTTACCTTCTATCTGTCCTTCGTAATCATTGTTAGTGATTCCAGGAGTTACAGCTTCCCTGTAGTAAATAGGCAACGCTTCAAGAGCGAAAGCCTCGACCAGTTTTGTAGGATAAGTATTCATATCGGTTTTCCTTTCAAAATAATTAAATAATTTTGAGTAAGCAGTCCCGATATGACTTTGGGGTTAGCGTTTTTAAACTCTATTTAATATTGTGAGGAATTTTTTAAATACTGTCAAGTATTTAGACTTCAATCTTAAATTTACCTTCTCGTACCATCTCCATATATTTGGTAGGATCTTTCTTTCTTATACTTCTAGCATCGTCTTGTGTTAACGCTGCTGGTTTAACAGGAATGTTATTACTCCCACTACCACGCGGTAAAAGCATGTCCACCGGTTTTTCTTCTTTAGGAAGTCTGAATAAAAATCCGGCAATTAAAAGTTCTAAGTCCGCACCCATATGAGTTTTCTTAGAAGCATATTTTAAAAAGTCTTCTTCGTGTCCTTTAAGTGCTGGGTACTGCTCTACTATATTATCTTCAGCTATAAAGTCCCTAACCTTTTTAACCCATGTCTTTACATTCTTTTCATCTGCAACAAGGCCTGTTAATTTTTCAAATCGTTTCTTGTTAAGCAAACCCTCTTTTACAAGGTTTTGGGAGAAGGCATCTAAGTTATCGTAGTTCTCGCCCAAGGATAAAGCATGGACTCTTAACTCGTCTATCGTAACTTCAGTTAGCTTTTCAGCCTCTTCTATCGTTTCCAGGATCTTCTCATTACGATTGTTTAGTATCATTGCTTCCTGTCCGGATTCTTTATAGCGATCTTCAAGCGGCGGTAGTGCTGGTTTATCAGGTTCTTTTATAGGTTCTGGGGTAATATCTAATTCTTCTTGTGATTTTGTCTGTATTACTTCTTCCGCAGGGTCTTCTTCTGACGCATCTTCTACGACAATAGCAACTTCATTCTCTGCATCTATAACTTCTTGGAGGTTTTCAGGGAGTTCTTTGTCAATCTCAGCAACCATATCATTTACTTGTTCTGGGGTAACTTGATTTGTAATTGTAGTACCTTTTGTTTCTTTAGTCATATTTAAGCCTTAAACAGTCCTGGCATTCCAGGGTTAGTAGCTATCTCTTATTAAGCATATCAGCAATCTCAGCCTTTGTCATTTCAGGAGTGGTAGCCAATTCGGCATCTTTAGCCATTTGGTGTAAAACATCTAGTTTATAGTCTTTAGGATCTATAATTTTCCTGGTTAAGACAGGTTCTTCAGAAATAGTCTTACCAACTACAGCACCATTTAAGACATCCTTATAAAATTCTTTATCCTCAAAGGTCAGGTAAGAAATTCTTGCTCTTAAAAAGCGTACTTCATACTCTGTTAAGTCATTAACTTGTTTGGAGGTAAGTTCATCTAGGTAAATTTGTACGTCTTCTGGTAACTGACGAGACTTGGATCGTGCTTTTAGTGTATTCTTTTTCATATTTAGTAAATTATGGTAACAAATTTATACTTTGTCAACTAATTTTATACGTTTTTTGATACTTTTTATCTAATTGACCTCGCTATTGCCTTTTCGGCCTTCAAAGGAGACTCTAAAAAAGCAAGTAAGGTAACATAAACCTTGACTCTAGCCTTTAAATGAGCATTCTTATCGGAAAGTTCAGGTGTAGATGGGGTATCACATAACTCAAGTGTCGCGCTGTATAGCGCATCGGTCACAAAATCCAATAAATCCTCAGGAGATATAGCTTTTGTGGAGTTTCCGGCCTGTTCATACAGTCTTTTCTCAGCCGGAGTTAGATCTTCATAGCCTAATTCTTTTTCTTCTAATACTTTATCAAAAGGATTTGCCATAGTTTTATATTATGCCTGTTGCGTGGGCATTGCAATATCTGGTACTTGAACAAGGCCTTCTTGCTGTGTCGTCTCAGTACCCGCCATTTCTGGGGCCAATGCGGTAGTTCGGTTCTGCTTGTCAAACTCTTCTACGCGGGATATCTCATCCGGAGTTAAAGCAGAAAACTGCATTAACTTTCTATGGAATATTTCAAGTAAAGGAATGTTAGTTGGCATTTCAGTCTTTAAGACTTGCAACTTCTGGACTGCTTCTAAATCTTCCTGTTGCTTATCGGTAATAGTTTTTATTTCAGTTAAGTAACCACTGTCTGACTTCCAATCTTCCGGCCCTATTGTTTTCTTGTAAGTCTTAAGTCCAAGTCTTCCCTTTTTGTATATAGTTACTGACTTTATCTTATCCCCTGCCGCTTCTAGCATCTTGGTATATTTCAAACCTAACTCTTTCCAGTCTTCCACATAAAAGATCTGTTGCATAAGGATTCTCTTTTGGGCATTCGCTAGTGCCAGTTGTACATCTCCTAAAGTTACATTGGTTGTTGTTTCACCACCTGCTGTTGCGTTAGCGGCGGTAGCCTTTTCTGCAATTCCAATTAAGAAGGTTAACTCTTCCAGGGTTCCACTTAGGTTTCCTGTCTCAACATTTTTAATAATTTCATTAGGATTTCCTGGTACTGGGAATTTGGCCCAGGGTTGGGGTTGGAATGTCTGAGGTACGAAGTCCTTTTTGCTTGAGTCATAAAAGAACATACTGAAGTTTTGTAGGGTTCTATTCTCAACAAGCTGAGAAATCCAAACATTCAAAACATTGTTTATCGGTCTTATGATATCCACTATTCCATCGCTGTGCCAGTCTGTTGCTTCCGGATCAGAGGCCCATGAAGTATAGGGGTAGTGGTTTCTCCAGAAGTTGTCGGCTGTCTTACCAATTAAAGACTCAAGGGATGCCTTATGTAGTTTAAAGATTCCGGCTCCTGTTTTCGCTAGTACATATCTAAAAATAACTCTCTCGTTTAAGTCTTCATCATATTCATATCTGAATGCCTGATGTAGTTCTATATAGGTTTCTCCAATAACTGGGTTTATGGTGTTCTCAACACCCATTACTCTTAAGCGTTCATACTTCTCTGAAGCCTTCTGAAAGTTCTCGTCTGCTTCCATCTTCCCACCACTATCGTCTTCTTGCTCGAAGGAGTCCTTGAGACGGGCTACCTCTTTTTTGTCGTAGTCTTTGTTTCTGAGTATTGTTTCAAGCGGTGTCCATATACCACATTCTATAAGGTCTGGGGCTGAGTCTATGTCTGTGGGGTCTACCATTCTGCTAATAAGCATGTCTTGGGTATCCACTAACGATATCTTTATCTTTCCACCTTCTATGTTTATCTTCTTGTAGGCGCGACCATACATAGCATTCTGCTTCTTATCCACATGGTCTTTTAGTACAAGCTTGTTATCTGTAAACATCTGTTTCCAGTACTCGTTATAGAAAAGTTCTCTCTGTTGGTCATTGTCTGCATTATTAAAATATAACTGGGGAGGGTCTGTCATTTCTTTTAGGAGAGTGTTTAAGACATATTTGATTAAAGGAATGTTTACGGTTTGTCTTTGCGTTAGGCGGTTAATAATAACCTTGTCGCGAGACAGTGTGTAGTTTTCCTGCCAGTCTGCATGTCTTCTACTACGATAATCAATATCGTCATTCTCCATATTTGTTAGACTTATTATCTCCGGATCTGTTATCTCAATGGTTTCAGTAGATGAATTTTCTTCCATATATAAAATGTTAAGCTAAAATTCTCTGTTTTGCAATCCGAAAGGTATACCGACGTATCCTTCAATACCTCCGTATGGTGTGTCAACCCCTAACTCCCTCAATCTCTCAGGATCCGGAGGGTTGTATGCTGGGTCTTCCTCAACATCTATAAACTTTCGGGAGAAGCCATATCTAATTGCTGACATTAGGTGGTCATTTATCCCAACTGGTTCGTTTAGACTCTTTCCGGTCTTGGGATCTGTGGCCCATAAGTAGTTTCTGTATTCTTTTATCAAGTTGACGCTTCGCTTAGTAACTGATATCTGAAGCCCCTGGATGTACTGTAGCCCCTGGGAGACACTTCCAGGCCCTTTTAAAGCCCCTACGATGGTCACTCCGTAGCTTTTTATCTCATCTATCGACTTAGGCTCCGCCGAGTCTGCCAAAATGAGTGTGGGAGGCTTAGAGAGGGCTACGTCTGCTATTTGTTTATTGGTCATGCCTTTCTGATAAAATACTTCATCCAGAACATACCCACCATTGCAGTAATAAATATCAACCAGGGCTGAAGGATCGTTTGTATATCCGAAGTCCAGTCCATCATTCTCTAGTCTTGACTCGAAAGGAACATCATCTATTATTTGCCAACCTATAAATATCCTGCCGGTTGCTTCTCCTAGCTGCCCCTCTCCGTAAACTTTCCACCAGTTAGCCTTGTTAGGGTTGTTCTTGTGTTGCTCAAAGGCTTCTACTTCTTCACGCGGTAGTGCTTCGTTGTCTTTGTAGGTTACAGTTAAGAAGTCATGGTCATAAAATGGGGCATAGTCTGTATACCACCAGAATTC
>Ga0172381_10000995_pt1 | contig 35298 bp, 54 predicted proteins | sample Leawel6488metaG_FD_119754 | JGI IMG/M metagenome (GOLD analysis project Ga0172381, IMG submission 119754) | Leachate microbial communities from a municipal landfill in Southern Ontario, Canada - Leachate well 64-88 metaG | ecosystem: Engineered > Solid waste > Landfill > Unclassified | place... | reverse complement strand
TAATCATCGATACATTGCCGCCGTCAACCGTTTTAACCAGCAACTTCTCATCAAGGATGTTCAGGACCGCCTCATCAATGCATCCCGAGATTGCTTTAAGGAATGTTGCCAGTGACTTGTAGGATACGGTTACTGTGGTGATGGGATCGCCGGGTTTGGGGGCCACAGTTACTTTGTGTTTCACGGTGTTTCTTGCGGGTTTTTTTGAGGATGACATGGTTACCGCCTCTTTTGCCGGCTTTCTTTTATGAGACGTTTGATCACATCTTCGTACGTGTCACGCGGGACGACCTTGAATGTGTCCAACTCGGCTTTTGTCTCTTCAGACAAGTTGATTGTTGCCATACAAAGTAATTGTTAGTAATTCCTAATAAAAGTATTTGCCGGATTGTTACATCCGTGGCATCTTATCCGATCCCGGGTTATATTCCGTATACATCGCCGGCACTCCCGTACGGCTGATCGGCACGCCTTTATGAGCTGCCTGCGGGATCGGGGATTTGGCCTGATTCCCCCCGTAAGCATTCCGGGTCAGGTACAGGTGAGACCCAGACAACCCGTCGACCAAATCGTCATGCACGCCCTTGGTGGGGAATGCCACAAGTTCCCGGAGGAATGTGAGGTTCCAAGGTGCCCGCAGGATCTTGATCAACCGCTGCTGCGCGGCTGCCGACACGATCCCCGCCCGGGTCTGCTTGTCGCCCGTGGGCCGGTCGCCCGTGACATTGAAGCCGTACAGCACATCGCGGACATAATGCTCGATATCATCCACGCCCGAACTGCCCGGCTCCTGCTCGATCACGATATCGACGCCGGGCCCGTCAAGGTTCCGGGCGGTATACTGGATCGTCTCCTCGACTCCGCCGGGCCGTTTCCTGAAATGCTGAACGTCCAGTACGTAGTATTCCCGGCCGTCCGTGGCATACAGCACGCCCGCCGTCCAGTCGGGATCCCGGTTGGCTTCCGAGACCTCACTGGCGGCCTTATCCCAGTACCGGACCATCCGGAGGCCCGTAGGGACCGTATCCACGATCTCAAACCATTCCTGCCGGAACAGCATCCCTGCAACCAGCCGGACGGCCCAGTTGCCATGCAGGAGCTGTTGCTGTTCGACAAAGGGGAGCGCCATGAGACGGCCACGGTACCCCGGGTCGGCCTTTTCAAGGATCGGGTTATCGCTCAGCTTTGCAGGGATGAAGGTAACGGATTTCGGGTCATACTGATTGCCCCAGTCCTTGATGAGGCGTTCCCTGGTATCCGCCCATATGATCTCGTCTTTGTCCCGGATAAACCACCGGAGGACACCGCTCTTGGAATAATCCGGAAATTCCCCGTTTGCGTCCAGCCACCACCCGATAAACTCTTTGACCCAAGAGTCCGGGTCAGGGTTGCAGGTTGCACGGATATACGGCTGGACACCGCAGGCCGACCTGTTGCGGCTGAGAAGGAAAAAGAACTGGTATTGGGAGAATGTGGTTAGTTCATCAAATCCAATATAGGCGATCTGCGAGCCCTGATACCGGTGCACGCTTTTCTCGTGCTCAATATGGAGGAATGAAATTGTGTTGTTATACGGAGGGAATGCCCATGTCAGATCGTTCTCGGTTGCCTTGCCTTTAATCGCCGGGTAGATATTCCATGAGGTATCCCACAGGGCGCCCTCCATGGTGATCTCTGGGTAGGTCCGCCGGAAGATTACGCCCCCGAAACCGGGGACTTTTGTCAGGTACTGGCAGGGGTCTAACAGGAGGGCGAACGACTTTCCAGATCCGCCTGCCCCGCCATATATGGCAATATCCGCCGGACATGCACAGAACTGGTACTGCGGGCCCGGCTGCGGCTGGATGATCTTTGCGGCGGGGTCAATCTTCAGGGCATCCAGATCCATTATGCTGTATTGGTCGCCCGGACATTATGGAGGTTTCGGCGGGATCTGCGAGTGTATTGATTAAATGGGAGAGCCCAGAAAAGCCATTTCTTGTTTGCCCATCTGGCTAAAGCGTTAATCTGTGGTGTTTTCTTATAGGGCATTACAAAGGCATTGGTGCCCCATTCTTTCAGCTTCTCGCACCGGTAAAGATCCTGTTCAAAGGTCGTATTGTAGCCGGCCAAAACATAGAACTGAACATCATGTTTAAGGTTGAATCCAGCGCCCTTTAGGAGGGTTATGCCGCGTTCTACTGCCTTTTCGTCGGTGATGTTGTCCCATGCAAAATGAATATTGCCTGCATGCCTTACCGCTTTTAACCGCCGTAATTTCTCTTCTGTAAGGAGCCGGATATCCCATCCTTGAGGGGAGAGCATCTTTATTTTATTGTCGATGAACCACGAGAACACCTTGGCCTGCCAATTATCTGATGCGGCAAAGAGGTTGTTATCCATGATCATGCAGGTATCAAACCGTGGATCGTGGAACTCTGCCGGGTGCTGCCATTCCTGAATTTTGCCCTCTTTTTCCGGCACAATGCAGAATGGGCATTTGCGAATGCATCCCCGCGTCGTGTACCCCTGTGAATATTCCGAGGAGTAAAGATCGTAGTCGGGCTTGATCTGTTCAATCTCTTTGGTCAGAGTTTTTGTGATAGAAATCCCTGATCCACCAATATCGATCTCTGCGTCTGGATAATACGTCGAAACTCCCCGAGCCTGCTCGGAGTTCTTTGTGAAAACGCAGGAAATATAGACTTTATCGGGGTTCTGGATGCCGAATCCAACAAGATCACCTTGTGCCTTATGCCATGCGCTGATCTTCATTAAGGCAAGGTTTGGGATCTTGCTATCAATATCGACAAGCAGGATTTTCGCCATATTAATTGATTGATGTTACAGGTGATAAAACTTATGGGAACATCCGGATTTGAACCGGAGAAAGAACTAATCACCGGGTTTTGAGTCCGGCGCTTTTGACCGCTCAGCCATGTTCCCTTATTTATTCTTCTCCCGCCTCTTCTGGTTATACCGCACGACCTTCCGGCACTCCCGGCAGTAATGACCGTCCCGCCCGCTCTGCGTAACGAACTCCTCAAAGGGGTACTGTTTGTTACAGCCCCGGCAGAACTTGGTCGGTGGGTTAGGCATTGGGGATCCTCAACTTCATGCGCCGGATCGCCTTGATCACGCCGCCCCGGCCCCGGCACCCTCGGTTATCATCCGGGTACGCGATATTGAGGAGCTGCGCGATCGAGGCGGGGGAGAGTTGGGCGCCGGACCGTATGAGCAGCCGGATCAGGGCTTTCTCGCGGGGGGTGTATTCAGGGTAACGGGGCATGGTTTAAGGGTAGCGCACAGTGATCCGGATAAAACCCGCCGTTCTTGGCCTTGCACTCCTCTTCATGCACGCACGTTCCCGCGATCGGGCCGGCACCGGGCCGGATAAGCGGCTCAAGGGCCGTGCAGGTGACTTTGGTACCGGGCGCCCCGTTGCCGTCCTGCCGGATATGCACGCAGAGCCCGCGCTCGTCCAGTTCGACGGTCTTAAGATTGCAGCCGTCCGCATCCAGCCGGTTCAGGCAGCCGGGGTGCCGGCAGGCGATCAGCCGCGTGTCGGGGAGATCTTCGGGCATCACGCACCTCTCGGGCATTCCAGCATCCACCCAAGGCCCTGGTAAGCGTCGAGGAGTTCAAGCCGGTGGAAATACTCGGCGCCATACTTGGTGATCTGCTCGGCTATCCGGATCAGGTCCGGGACTTCTTCGGGATCGTCCGTAACTCCGAGACAGACCTTTCCGAGAGGGTTGTCGGTATCCCGGTTGGCGGAAAATACGCCATGAAGGGCAAACCGTTTGGCTCTTGGGTCGGGGATCTGCCCCCCGCCCGGTATCACCACAACAACCTGCGTCCGGTACTCTTCGGGTTTGGCCGGTACCCATGCACCCTGCACGAACCGGCCGGCAGGCGGGATCTCGGTGCCGAATATCCGGACCATTACTTTTCCTCCTTTTTGCCGGTCGGGCAGTCCCGGAGGTTGGTCCTGACGATCTCAAAGTTCCACCGCATGTGTTTCAGGACTTCCCCGGCTTCTTTTACATCGTCGCCGGAGGGGTTGATAATCTTCACGTAAAGGACTGGGATATGCTCGGCTACCGCGACTTCTTCCTGCGGGGCCGGGGGCACGAAATGGGTGGGGGGTTCGGGATCCTTCACTGGGACACATGGGCCGGATCTATGCCCGCCAAAACACTGGTCCTTGCAGCCGCTTTCCCATTTGTGTGGGGTTCTCGCCAGACAATAGTTCGCATTGCATTTTTCCGCGTCGGGGCAGATAAACAGTTCCGGCTCTTTACCCTCCCCCCCTTCGCTCGGACCCTGTACTGGGTAAACGGTGTACTCTTCCACATCCCGGATCGTCTCTGCAAGGTGATCCGCGCAGACATCGGTGTAATCCTCATGCCCGGCCCCGAAATAGACCGCGTATTTGGCCTCTTTGTTACAGGGAACATGGCAACAATACCGGCCCGGGTGTCGGGACTCTTTTGCGATCCGGTCAATTTCGGCGTTTAGATCCGTAAGCTCTTTGTCTTTCTGCTGGATTGTTTCTCGCTGTGTGTCGATCGCCTTGCATAAGGTATCGATTGTAAACTTTAACGCTTCGATTGTCTTGCGTAACTGCTCAACCTCTTGCCGTGCGTACATCTGTCCATCTCCGGGCATCTCAACATGATAAACCCCATTCTCCATTAATGTGTTTATTGCCCGAGTGATTGCCTGCTCACTGGTCTCTTTAAAGACGGGCTTGCCCTCCCAGAATTCGGCAACCGTAATCTGATGCTTCAACTGATCCAGCGTGTAACAGCACTCTTTTCCATCCTCACCAAGGAACCGGATTCTGTTAATCTTCTCCATCTTAACTGGACATTTCCATGTGTCAGATTCAACAACAATCTGATCCTTTCGAGTGATTTCTTCCATAACTTCAACTCTCCTTAATCTTCTGGTTATTCACTTCGCTGTACTGGGCCGGGATTACTTTGGGCGCCGGTCCACGACCATTATCCGGAAGTATGATGACCGTCCGCTCGGTTGTCAGCGGCCCCCCGTCCTTCCCGGTCAGTTCCATCGCGGTCCGTTCGGTCCGGAAGGTGGGGTCCAGGTTCACAAGGATTATGGCGGCCGCTTTCGGGTCCGGGGGATAATGCACGGTTTTCTGCGTTTTCTCGCGCTCTTCTGAGGTTACAACGAACTTCTCCTGCCCGGTCTCCTCATCCTTGATATACACCCCTTTCTGCTTGACGTGCTTGTCCTCCAGCGGGATCGAAAACCCCTCCGCCTTTTTGATCAGTGAGGTCTTGATCCGGGCCACGGTCTCCATCCTGCCGGTCTGAACAGCCACCCGAAAATCTACATACTCGTTTATCCACGCGTATAAAGTGTTTTTCCCGATCCCCATTGACTCTGCCATTTGCGGTACAGTCATGCCGTTTGCTGCCAGACCCCGGGCCCAGGCAATATGCCGTTCGGGATCGTATATCGGCGGCCGGCCTTTCTTGGAGACTTTTGTTACCGCCTGCTCTGCGGGTTTCTTAGTGGTTTTCCTTGCTTTTGGATGGGTTTCCCTATACTTCTTTCTTGCCTTTGCGTTCCGGGTGGATCTGTGGCCGGCCATCTTTGTTACTCACCTTTTTTTACGTAGGGGTTAATCCTCCGTTCACAGTTGACGTACGTCTCCTTATCGCACGAAAGACAATCACAATCGCAATTATGCCACGGAGGGGTTTTGGGGTTATTCCTAATGTAGTTTTTCAGGAGACCGCCCCCGGGTTTATATGCCATCTTTGCCCCACGGTTTCGGCTCTTCGGGTAGTTTCTTACCATTCACGGAGATCTTGACACACGGATATTTTCGGTGAACCTCTTTGATCCCTTCGCAGAGTTCCGGGAATTTTTCCTTTGCGGCGGGCGACATCCTGATCTGCACAGAACCCCGCGCCTCCCTTCGGCAATCCGTTTTCCCTTCAAGTGTTTTTTGTGCCATATTCACATCACCGTCTCGACAGTTACCCGGCCCAAATATTTCCCCTGGGTGAGCGCCGCCCCTATGATGATCCGAGCACATTTGTTGTGCGTGCGCCCATGCTTAACCGTCCGGGGCCGGCTGCGCCGAACCCGAAAAGGTACCACTCCGCCCCCCTTGGCTGCCTGCACATATTCGCCGGCCCTTATCGGTCTGATCGCTACGAGAATTATCAACATTTTGATCTCCTGTAACATTACGGTAATCTCCATACAGTTTCCCACGGGCGGGGATTTGGGGCGGAACCCTCTTTTATATCTACCCAAAGCTCCACGGTAACATATCCATGCTCAAATCGTGTTTTCAGGATATTAAATAGTGCTTGCATAATTGCGCGTTCTGGACTTTCATCAACCGCAATGCCCATACCTCGGTATTCCCCGGATTCGTCAATATCAAGGGTGTCTTTGGGAGAGGGCGTTATAAAGACATAATATTGCAGGCGGAACGCGAATAACCGGGGAGAGCGGCACAATATCTCGTACTCCATCAGTTCCTTTTTGGCTTGCAACTCTGCGATCTGCTCATTTATGTGCTGGCATCTTTCCTGGAGTTTCCGGATACGACGGCACCCGGTGCTGTCGGCCAATGTGGGGCCTTTCTGCATCTCATGACTCCTTTTCCTTTGGAAGAACCACGATAACGGTCCGGACCATTGTGCCGGATTCCTTGAATGCGCCCTCTGGCAGCGGTATAATTTCGCCGCCAACATGATCAATCAGTTCCCGCAGGCCGGTTGCCTTTTTGTCCTGCCGGAATGTGATCCCTGCTGCCATTACGGACACGAGCCGGCCGCCGGGTTTCAGCATCTTGTATGCGTGGAGGACGTGATCGATATCTGCCTGCTTTTCAAAGGGCGGATTCATCACTACGGCATCATAGATCGGATCGCTTTCAAATTTTAAGAAATCCGGTTCTTTCCATAGCTCAACGAGGGGTTTTCCGGGGGCCTTAAGGGCAGCGCGGTTCTCAGGCAATAACTCGCAAGCATAGACCGCACACCCTTTGCGGACCAACTCAAAGGCGATATTTCCGGTTCCCGCTGATGGTTCCAGAACAAGATCCCCGGGTTGAACGCCGGCAAGCTCGATCAACTGTTCCACGATCGGGGCCGGTGTCGGGAAATACCCGTTCTTGGATGGAGGGATGACTTCTCCGGTAAGGATTGCGTTCTCGATCTTTTCAGTAGGATCGCTGTCGAAGACGTGGCCTTTTGCCTTTCTGTTCCACTTCCCGCCAAGCGCCATGAGAGCGTCATTGACATCGAGGTAAAGTTTTCGCCCGGCTTTGTCACCGGATAGCATTCCGCATGTGAGGAAAACAGTATTACCCTCGATGCGTACGGTACTCAGAATAGAAAGTACCTGATCGGATAATCGTGTTGTACGTGGCATTAAATCACCTGAAATTGGATTTTATCCGGCAACCGGTCGCTTTCGGCAGGGTGTGGGCGGTACTGGGGGCGGCGGGACTTTGGGGCTGGTTGTTTTCTTGTTTGCGGGGACATTTCGGGGTACTTCCTGATGGGTAAGTTTTCGGATCTTCGCGCGGCAGTACTTCCGGACGCTCGCGGTCTTATCCCCCGTGACCTTCTCCCGCAGGATTTCCAGATAGGGATCCAGTGAGAGAGGTTTGGAGGGGAGCCGGCCGGGTTTGCGGACGCTGACAGGGGACATGTGGACCTGGTTATCCCCCCGTGAAGGGAGCGATCACGCTCTCCATAGTATCCTTCACGATCTTCTCCAGTTTCTTTTCGTCCAGCCTGCAACCGCCTCCGGTGTTCTGCGCGGGCGCTTCTGCGGGCTTCTCTCTGAGGGCTTTCACGATCTTTGAAATTGCGACGTTGGGATCGGAGTCAAAAGGCGTGAGTGCATCCCATGATTCCTTGGTGAGCCGCCATACCTTACCTTCCTTGGGTATGACCTTGGGGATTCTTGGTGTCATTGAGTATTATGTTACCGTCTAATTAATATAAAAGTTTGGGAGATTGTTACAAAAGTAGCGGGGGGCAGATTCGAACCAACGTGTCCCTTTCGAGACACCGGGTTATGGGCCCGGCGGCCTAAACCTGGCTAGCCTACCCCGCTTCAATAAGAGGATGCTGATCCGGTGAGTGTACGCCGAACCAAAGCAGAGCCCCATGCAACCGGCCGCTTTGACGCGGCGTTCTCCACCACTTTCGTTTAGGCGAGATCATCCTTCAAAGGGATTTCTTCTACTCTACGGTTGCTCTGAATTGCCGGCTTTCAGCGTATCCGGCACAGATGGTCGTTTCCATCACGCCAGCGCGGTGATTTACATGATAGCTGGATAACTCATGGCCTTTATACTCCAATCTGCACCGGACACAGAGGCTAGTTGCTGAGTGCACTGGTTTTAATTATGCGCCAGATTTCTGCTCTTGGCACTGGCATCGCCTCACGCGGTCAGATTACAGAATGGCTTCCGCGACCATTCTCACCGTATTTTGGATCTCGGGACGGGCTACCCTCAACCACCTTGTTACTGCCCCAAATAGTGTAATCCCGTTTGGGGAGGTGCCGTTATCGTGTGGCCCACTTCACGGCTTGTTTACCCGGGGTCACCGGGTAAGAGCCAGTGGCAGGAATTGAACCTGCGCCCTTCCAGTTTCTTGCCGGTGATCCCTCAGGGAGCGCGCCGAGGTCTGGCCGCAGAGCCCGGGGGAATGCATTCCCCATCATCGGTTACAGGCTGGACGCACCGATCCATCGGGTGCTTCGCTGGCTGAAATCTGCGCGTGTCTTTTTTAGCGAGGTACACACGCCGGAATCCTCGTAAACCCTTACTGCACGCGGGCCTTGGGGGTTGATGCAGTCCCCGGGAGTTGAACCCGGTGCCGGTCCCATGCCCCCGGTACAAAGCGGATGCGGCTCATGGGCAAGTACTTCCCTATACGAAGACTGCAAGCAGGGGGCTCGGATCCGCAGATCCGTCCTTCCCTTTATCGGTCAGGGATTTACGTGTGCTTCCCGAGACTCACACGGGTGAGATTTTTCCGCGCAATGGGTGGCTATAACTCACCTGTCTGCTGTGGACATAAATAGATTAATGCTGAGAATATATAAGGTTTGTTACAGCCCATAATGTCAATCCGCGTACGGCTGCCGGGAGATCCAATCGATCTGACATGTTGAGCACAGACCGGCCAGCTCGGGGTACTTCTCGATCCACCGGGCGGGCGCGGGCTGATCAATCGGATGGTGGCATTGCCGGCATTCGTAGGGCATGTTTGCTACACCTTATGATCTCTGGCGTAATCCAGCGCTTCCTGTCCCGATATGGCATTGCCGGATTCCAAGACAATAAATGGGATCTGGACTCCGTGCCCACAACAGGCTGATATCACGCCCGGCAGGTGGCCCCAACAGGGATCCTCACCGGATTCAAGTGGGTAGAGCCCGCATTTCTTACAGGGCCGGGGGTGATCGCCATCCACAGGTTCTTTTGTGTCCGAATAGACGTACTCGGTTTCATGGCCGAACTGGTGGCCTTTGATTGTCATCTTCGATCCTCCTGATTATAACCGATCGTCTCCGATAAGCAGAGCTGTTTTCTCTTCTCCGTTCTCTCGGTTGTCTAGGACTTCACCTTTCACGATATCACCGGACGTCAATTCCCAGTAGTCGATCTCACCACCATCTTCGCGGTAGTCGGTTGCCTGCCGCACGTAAACGTCAAGATCCGGATCGTAATCTTCCAAGATTTTGATGAGTTCCGATACCTTCATGTCATTGCCTCCTGCTTTTTCTCGACCCATCGCCCACCGACAATCTCTTTTCCCGGATGGAGTTTTCGGTACATCTTCCGGTTGATCCGGTTAACCATTCTCCTGCCAGATTCGCGGAGATATTTTACCCGCTCCGGGTCGTACCCGGGCTCACAGTACCGGCACGTCTCCTGATCCCGGGTGATGTAGTGGATCCGGACCGTGGGATCCCGGGCATACTTTTCCACGCAGGCGGGGCACGGGCGGCGGCCGGACCGCTCCATTTTGTTACAGGCTGAACACAGAGATTCGCACTTGTCGGTTTTCACGGCATTCAGGTACGTCTCAAAATCCCGGTAATCTTCGTGAGAATGTCCGGGCGTTGATGCCGGCCGGCCGCACCGGTCGCATATGGGCCGGCGCTTGACAAACGCTTTGCGCTCCTTGATGTACTCAGGAAGCCGCCACCAGCTCTGCATTGCTGCGGTGCGGTTGTCGATTGCTGCGTTAAGATTGGGGCTCATTTCTGATCGGTTGCCACCCGGCGGTTAAGCATTCCAAGGCGCGTGAGGTGCCAGAGTGCGGATGTTAAGGGGAGATCCGCCATTTCTTCCCGGCCCATATGCACTTTGCCGCGCTTCCAGACCCCCATTTTGATCCACGCATTTTTCTCTTCTGGTGTGGGGGTCAGCGTAAACAGGCGGTACAGCTCTTCCTCCCATGCGGGATTCTTGAGATCGCACTTCTGTAGCATCTTCCGCACGGTTTTCTTTACGTCTTCGGGTACTTCGCGGGGCATTTTAACACATCACCTTATTGGGATTGTTCGGGCAGATCGCGCATGGCGAATCCCCGGTATACCCATTCGGATACCTCTGTTGAAGATCCTTTCGGGTTTGGCAGTCCTGGCAGGGGTTGTAAGCACCGGTTAAGCCGGATCCGGTGCCGGTCACTGGGCCGGGCACAGTAAAGGTGTTTTGTCCGGGAGAATACGTCTTAATGAGGGGGTTATTCTTGATCGCGGTTACCTCTACCTGTAGGGATTTGAGAGCGGTCCCTATGGTCTTGATCCGGTCTTCCCGATCTGCATTTTCAAGATCAACTACGCGATGTAGGATCGCACTGGTTTCTTGTTCCGTTTTATCCACTCGCAGCGTGAGATCCCCAAGATCCTTTGCGAAGTCATTTATGATGGCTTTTACCCGGTCTTGATATAGTTCTGGAATGTCGTCATCGTGCGGTAATACAGTTCCCCCTTCTACCGTGCCCGTGCCGCTGGTAGGTACCGGGCGTGATTGCGGGCTGATTTCTACCGGGATGCACTTACTACCACAAAAACCTTTTTCCATGTTTGTATGATCTTCGCACCTTTCAGAATGTGCATGCGGGGTAGAATGTATGCAGATACAACTTGAATCTGCATCCGGGCAGACAAAGAGTTCCGGCTCTTTCTGTAACTGTTGCTCGGATCCGCGCCGCATTTCACATTTGTATTTAAGCGCTTTGCGGAGGCGTTGAATCCTTTTCCCCTGCGCATCAATAGTCTCTTTCTGCAGCGCGGTGAGCTTTTCCAGTTCTTTGATCCGGTCCCGCTGCCTGAGCATCTCTCGCTGTAATTCGCAATGGCAATGGGTTATCTGCTTGATGACCCCGTTGAGCCGTTCGATCTCGTCCCCCTGCTCTCCGCAAGCTTCCTTCAAATCATCACATACGCGCTTCTCTGATGCAAGGGCGTTTGATAGTCTTCGAATCTCTGCATCCTTGTCTGCGGTATATGCCACGATAAGCGGTCCGGGTGTCGCGTCAAACTCCCCGGCTGCCACTCTTGCTCGCAATTTTAATACCGTGTTCTGATTGTCGCGCCCGACATCCAGATCGTCAAGTGCCTTTAGCACCACATTTTTTTCAATGTAATCCGTCATAGTTTCACCAGTGTTTTGACATGCTGATCAAGGATCTCCGTTACGCGCAGCATAAAAAGGAAGTCCTCAAATGGTTTTGGATCAGGAATTTCCGTGACCTTTTTGGAGTTGTACGCGATGTCAAGCAGCTCAAATTCGTGTTGGCAATCGCCCTCGGTAATGTCCTGTTTTACCGGAGCAAAATATATCCCGCCGCCGGTTAAGAGAGCGTGCCCAAACCAGAGCGTGCGCACGCAGGTCTTAAGGCTCTTTTGGGGATCACGTACATCCTTGCGTTTCGTGACATCCGAGAGTTCCGACATCGCCATACCCTTAATAGAGTGGTAGCTCTGGCGGGAGAGGTTGTCAAGCGTGATCTCTTTAAGCTGTTGCAGGACCGGGCTATCCAGGTGCACGACCGGGGAACAGACCGCCCACAGCGCGTTAACATTGCCTTTCTTAAGCAGGTTTACGAGATGCCCGATCTCCATGTACTGGGCATCGACCGGCTTGTCGTCGCCATCGATCGTGTACGTGCGGGCCGGTCGGCTTTTCTCAAATGTGCCGGTCTTCAAGTACTCAGCTGCGGGTTGCTGGTAACAGTGGAACAGATCGTAGTCACTTGCCAGATCCCCCATGCCCCACATGCGACTGCCAACCTCTGTGACAAAGAGGAGTTGATCGGCGGGGATGGCTGGATCAATAAGATTCATAGTTTCACCGTTGGATATTCCAAGTACTGCTTGTGCTCTGTCTCGCCCGGGATCCGGATATGTGGTTCCTTGACAAGTCGCTCGCCATCGTGCATCTGTTTCAGGAAGACCGGTACATCCATCTGTTTGCATTGCAGGACAAGATCCCAGATATACTTTACGGGGATAATGCGCTGCTTGGGCCCGGACTCGCCGCCAATGATCACCCAATCCAGCCATTCCCCGTACGCTGACAGGTCCACAGGTCCGAGCATTGGTTCAACCGATACGAACCGGACGGCAGCGGGGATCTCTTTCAGGATCGGCAGGCGCTTATCGGCCATTTCCTGATTCTCTGCCGTGACTCCGAGCCAGACGTTGGGCATGTTTGCAGGAATAAATACCCTATTCTGATCGAAGAAATCGAACATATTTTCGGGTCGTTTGGTCAGAATTATATAGGTGTGGTGGGGTGTGGCAGATACGACATTCTGGAAAAAGCGTTGAAGCGTTTCGTTCGGCATCTCCTCGTGGAACGTATCGCTCACGGAGTTCACGAAGATCCGGCGCGGTTTCTTCCATTTCAGCGGCTCGTACATGGCGGATTCATGCACGGTGAACTTGGTGCCGTTTTGGTACTTTTTCTGTCCCATTGCTTGAAGGCGCGGGATAAGCCGATCCAGACTGTAACAATTTGCACAACCGGCAGATACTTTCGTGCAGCCGGTGGCAAAGTTCAGCGAGGCTTCGGCCCAGGATATGGAGGTATTATCAGACATTGTTACTCTCCTTTTTTGTTTCCCTCTTTAAATACCTGCCTTCGCGCAGGCATCCTCAACGCTATACCGGGGCGGGCACCATGAGGCTTTCCCGGTGTTGACCAACCATCTCCGGTGATGGTACTGCGAGGTTGAGACCTGCCCGTGAAAGCGTGCCCTCTTTCCGCCGGGGTGTCCTTTTGGCATTTTGGATCACTCCCGGACCTCAAGGATACTGCCCTTCCGGATAAAGAACTTCCTCCACCCGGCCGGCCGGTACCCTTTGTCTTTTGCTGTTTTCTGCTTGCCAAACCAGACCCACAGCTCGACGTGCCGGATCTCGGGGTGGAACTCGACCAGCTCCATCTTAAGCACATCTTCAAGGTAGGCGGTCCGGACGGACTCTACTGCGACAATATACCGCTTGGAGCTTTTGATCTGGATTAACCGCGTGACCGGCCCCCGGCAGGCGATTATATCAAAAGTTCCCTTGCTGGCGTAAAAGCGTTCTACCCACCAGCCGGCCGCTTCCAGTTCCTTACGGGCCCGGTCTTCGACTTCGTACCCCTGTTCCTTGTTCCTTTTGGCGCGTCGGGATGAGAGGGTGGGCATTAATCCCACCCCCCTGCTGCGATCCTGCGGCCGGCCTCTTTTGGATCAGTGATTTCCAGATCACACGGTAGTTTTCCCAAATACTGGAGCCGGGCTGCAACAAAGAACCCTCGGGTTTTCTTCCACATGGGCCAATCTTTTTGATGGCGATCATGCAACCCGATAATTTGCCCTACCTTGAAATTCCCGTGATTTTTTGGATCAACCCAAGTCACTTTGTACCAGTAGGTCCACTTTCTTTTAGGTGGCATTCAAAGCAGCCCCCGTACTTTCTCCAGGTGATCCTTGATCTTGATTAGAAGTTCTGCCCTTTCACGCGCGATCGGGATCGTTTTTGCGCCGGTATCTCGGTAGAGGGTCGGGTTAAAAAGCGGGAGGAGTGAGTCTTGGTGCTCGACGTATTCAAGGAACTTTGCGAGATCCTCGTTTGTCAGGCCGGACTCTCGCACGGTGATATCAATGACGCGGAAACATTCTGCAATGCGGCCGCCGATTTCGGCCATGTGCTCGGTTTCTGGATCCATCAGCGCACCTCCGAATCCGGGTCATGTGCGGCGAAATCCGGATCAAAGTTTTTGCTGTCCGGGTTCGCGTAATTGTCCTCGTTCGCGGGGATCTGTTTTCCGTCAACGCCTTCGACCGTATCCGGCGGCAGCCGTGCCTGATCGCGGGCAGTCTGGCGCATACCCCTTCTGATCCGGCCCTGCTGGCAGATCCGGAATAACCGGTGCAGGAATTTAAGGGGCCGGAAACATCCGGATTCGTATTCGCATATGGAACATTCGTGTGAGGTCATGGGCGGTACACCCCATCTCCCATATTTAAAGCTTCGTCAAGCCCCGAATTACATCTTTGAAACGGTATAAATTTCACGGGTTTCCATTCGGATTTGTCAACATCTGCTTTCCCCAAACATTGTTCAGGATAGAGTGTGTCTGGGACGTTGCAAAAACAGCCATCTGTTGATTTTGGAGCTTTAAAACAGCCTGTGCATCGATAATTCTGTCTTTTCATGCCGCACACTTCCTTTTCTTCGCGGACCGGGCGGGCCGGACGATGTCCACGAACCGGGCCGGCAGGGTGTATTCTATCCCGTCGTACTCGATCACCACTACCATTCCGTCCCGGGCATGGGAGTACTCACCCATCAGCGGGAATTCCCGATCCCGCATCCCGGAGAGCTGAACGGCTGCCCGCTGGACTTCTTCGTTCTTATAGTCTTTCCCTTCCAGGAAAAGCGATACGACATTCTCTTTGAGTTTTACTTTTTCGTTGGTCATTTTTTCGCCTCTGGGAATTTACAGTCTCCTTTCAATTATTGCGGGAGCTTTGCAACCGAATTGCCAAGCCGACGCGTTACCTGTGAGCAATGCATAATCTCTTGGATGCATAATAATGACGTTCTCGGGTGCGGATTGGTGTGGTGTGATGATAAAGTATTGGCTGTTAGTGGGGCCTTCCCCGGGGATGGTTAATGATAAACCGTCGGGCTCCTTTTCTGTTGGAGGGAACGGATCAACCTGCCTCCCCATTTCGTTACATTTACGAGAGAGGTTTTGGAGCATATAATAGGCATTCTGTTTGATCAGCGCGCGGGTATCTTGACAGAATATGGCGTCTGGGATCCCTGATCGTATCATAAGGGGGACCGTGAGGATAATTTCAGTATGCCCGAGTTCTGAGGATACCCTTACCCGAGACGCTTCTACCAGTTCTTTGTATCTCGGATTTATTTCAGATATGGCGAGCAACTCTTCAGTGACCTCGCATTCTAGTTTTTTCTCAAATATTCTTTGCTTGTTGCTTGTAGTCATTTCACACCTTCTTCTCAAGATTGTTGGTAGTCAGCCGGTCGCACCACAGGAACAGCCGGACGGCATCGCGTTTGACTTCTGCCTCCAATTCCGCGTAGGTCTTGGGGGCATCCGTTGACATCTTCTTAAGTTCGATTACGCTGTTCACCATTCCGTTCAGGGCCATCCTGTACCCGACCCGGTCACTTGGCATCATGGCACCAATTACGCGCTGGATCATCTGCTCGGGGTCTTCCTGTGGGGCCGCTGGTGCGGTTCCTGCGGGCGTTCCGGGTTCCTGCGGGGGATTGGTGGTGGTTTCGTGCCCGGGCGCTTCTGTGGGCTGATCCTGGGGGGCTGCCTCCTGAGCGCGTTTCTGGTCAAGGTTTTCCTGTAGGATCTCCTTGCCGGTCTTAAAGGGGTTCTTGACCTCTCCCTTGGTGGGATCCGATAGTTCCTTTGCCCACTCGGGCGCCTGTATGACCTTCCAGCCGGGCAGCACGAATCCCTGTTTGTCAACCGCAAAGTCAAGCCATGCGTCCGGATGGTTGTCAGCGGGTATCAGGAGAGCGCCGTTCTGGAATTCCCGGTACCGGTCGGGAGTGAGGGCATACACCATCTTTTTACCTTCACGGAACATGAAGGTCGCACTGCCCTGTCCGTAGTTATCCAGCCGGGCGGTCTTGCGGGGGATGCTGGCGGCGGGTGCGGCGGTCGGGATGAGTTTGCCGTCTTTGCATTTGTGCGGGCTGCCATCAAGGTTATACGGTACGTTGCGGCCGCCTTCATTGCGCCATTCGATCGGGGTCTGGCAAAACTTGCAGGGTTTGGGAGTCTCAGTCATTAGTCAATCACCACGAGAATGCGGGCCGGTCCGTTTCCCGGCGAAATGTGGGTTTCTTCTCCATCTGAACGATCAATACCCACTGCATACGCAGATTCGGGATCGGGACAAACGATTTCCTTCACACCATCCCGTTTACTGAGTTCATCGACAAGATCCTTGGTGGAGATACCGGCAAGGGTTGCCTGTAAATCCTCTGCTGCGTGTTCTGCTGATTTGCTCATGCGCTTATCTCCTTTTTCTTTGCTTTTTTGCTCGCTTCGATCGCGCCCTGGATCTTCTTTGCCTCAACACTAATCACCGAATAGTCTACGGTAACGGTCACCGGCTCAAAGATCCCAGATTCATCGAATCCTTTCCCATGCACTTCCTTATAGCACTTCTCGGTAACCCCGAGAGGCATTTCTGTTTGTCTCTTGAGTGCTTCTTTTTCCAGATCGAGCGCCTTTTCCTGTGCTGCGATTACGGCATCATACAGGGGTTGGTCTTTCTCTTTGAGTACCTTGGTGAGGATAACCCGCTTTGATGAGTGAGTCTTTTTGGTGAGGACTGCCCGATCATCCGCTTCGATCTTTGCGTTGACGGCCTCTTTGATTGCCTCTTGCCGGATTGACACCAGTTCCTGCACTCGACCTGCAAGATCCGATATGTACTGCTTGGTGAGCTGGTCGATCTGTTCCTGCACCTTGACCATACGGGCCTCACATTCCAGGGCCCGGGTGAGTGGCGGGAGGGTTGCGAGACCGGCAAATAGTTCGTCCTGCCGGGTCAATGATTCGGGCGGTAACGGGCTCTCTGCAAGGCTGCGCTGTTCATCACGGTGATCCATTGTCACTTCAACCCCTGCGACTTCATAAATCCGCTTTCGAGCGCGGCAATATCTCGTTTTATCTGTTCTTCCTGCTCTGGCGTTCCGACAGGCCGCCTTAAATATGCAATAAGCTCCTTCTCGTATTCCCCATATCCCGGGAATAACTTCTCCGGATCAAACTTTCCGTTGGTATCATAGGGATGTGATTTGTTCCAAACGGTTTTCAGGTACCGATATCCTCTCGGCACTGAAAAGATCGCGAATCCGGTAAGGATTGCGATAACTACAATCGGCAATAAATCCATTGTACTCAGTCCCTCCCAAACACGATATCACCCGGGTGCGTTGTCTCACCGCTGAGATGTCCCCGGATAATCAGGTTGTCGGCCATGTTGAGCGTTTTCACGGCATCTTTTGCCCCGGCCGATTCCGCCTCCGCGAGCGCGAGCCGGACCAGAACGTGCAGGGCACCAAGGGTCTGCTGGGACTCGTCACGGGATTCCAGTATCTCGGTGATCTTGCCATCAAGTATTTCGGTTGCGTCCATCAGCGTTTCCCCCTTCTGATCGCTGCTGCGCAGGGCCCGGGGATGATCTCTCTCTTGCCGGGTCCGCTGATTGTCATTACGGGTACCGGGCCAAACGGCGTGTCGATGCTTTCCTGCCGGAGCCGGGCGCCGCTCTTTTGAAGTGCGTCACCGATGATTTTATCCAGATCCGGGGATTTCAGGAGTTTTGCGGCATAATGCCGGTGCTTCCGGTTTGCTTCCTGTGCCTGGATCTTTCGGACCTCCTGCCAGTTCTCGCAGATCTGGATGTTACAGTACGATCCGCTGAACCACAGCCGGATATCCGGGCGCTGCATGGCGTCGGCGATCATCTTCTGGATTTCGGCCGGGGTGCCCCACTGTACCGCGTCTGCAAGATTAAGATCAGCTTCTCCGGATACGTCCGGGATCTCTCCATGGTACCGGTACTTCGCCCATCGCGTTCCTTTTGCGAATTTCAGCCGGTACCATACGCGGGTGCCTTTATCCTCTACCCGCTCGATCTTGTTGGTCACGCGGGCGGGTTTTCCGATCTCTGCCGGTGCGATAACCCGGCGCACGCTGTTAATGACAATATGATCGATATGCGATACTTCAAAGTGTATTCCGTTGTGCTCGAACTTCATAATTCTCTCTCCTTTTGTTACCGTCTGCCACACCTTGACAAACGGGATAGAGCCGGGCGGATTCGAACCGCCGTCGCCGGGGTCAAGGCCCGGCATGATTGACCGCTACACTACGGCTCTGATGGTTTTTTAATAGTAAAACGGGATGTGATCATTGTTGAGGGGAAGAGGAAATCCCCTGAAGGGGGACGTGCAATGTCTTTCTCTTCAGGGAATGTGTGTGCTCTCCGAGGGTATGGCAGGGAGGTCTCGGCACGGGTCCGCGTTGTGCGTGGCATTACGCTTTTTCTGGGAGGGAGTTGGGGGACATAAGGCAAAACCCCCTTGATCCCATTGTGCGGGCCCGGGCTTCATCGACCTTTGGAATACGATCAGTAATCCACCTGACTCTGCCGGCACCGGTCTTTCCATTCACACGGGCAGTTCGGATCTTTGCGCTTGCCGGGCAATCCAATAGCGCCGAAACAACCGGGCTTGTTTTCCTCCATAAGATCGATTGCAGGGGCGCGTCTCGGCCCTGTCGTGCTTATGGATTCGATCACCTTCCATAGGTTTTCGTGGATAGTTCTGTGCCCTCTTGCCTTTGGGTCGGTGAACATGTATTTGTCAATACCTTCCTTTACGGCCTTCAGCACCCGTGCCTGTTCCTCTTTCCGGATCTCGCCTGCATATTCAATGAGGATATTGTAGAGGGCCCCGGCGATGCAATTTCTTTCTGCATTTGGCATAGAGTCCCACTGTTTTTTGAGATCGCTCTGGTCTCCGATTCTTTTAAACAATTTGATTATTACGTCTCGTTCCAACATACTTTTATCAGTCATTTGCTTACTCCTTTATTTCACGAGGCTCCAATCCGTATGGCCATCCATCTCCTTGCCCTGAGAACATACCTGCCGCACCTTGTGGGCAATGTCCCGGTTGGATTGGCTTTTCTCATACCATGCTCGATCATACAGCCGGGTAAGCGTGCAGGGATGATTAGGGCAGATGGTACACCGGAAGGTTACGCCAACAATGCCCTGATCGGCGATCTGTTGCTGCATCAGAACATCACCATCCCCCTTGGGAAATCGATCCGGCCCCTTTTGGATACCTGCCCGATTCCCTCATCGCAGAGAACGTGGCGAGTGGTTATTTTGCCGTCTTTTACGTCCGTTATAACGTACCCTTCACCCTCTCCGATCTGTTTGTGGCAGGTATCGCAGATATACTCCTTGCCCGCGTAGAAGTGATCCCATGACATTCCTTTCATGTTGGGGTTCTTTGAGAACTCCTTTTTGGTTGGAACATAATACATTGCCATATTATTTCACTCCGTTTTCGATATCCGCGATCGCTTTGAGGATCGGGTAGACTTGCTGCGGCACGACGGCGTTTCCGAGGCATCTAAGGCGGTCCACCCGTCCGGGAATCCCATGAGCCACTCGACCCACCGGGGGTTCAGAGAGCCAGATTCCTTTGAGGGGGTTACGGCCCGCCCAAGTTTCCCATGCAGGTCGGTTTTCATTCTCCCCCCCCCTTTTCCGAGATCGCCTACATCTTTGTGATCGCGGCTTGTCGGGGTCGGCCATAGCCTCACCGCCCCCGAGAGTGTCGGGCGTTGTGTTCCGTCCTTTTTCCCTCCGTCCCTTTGATATCCCCCCGCTTCGTGTGCTCGTGGCGTTGGCCATAATCGCATCGGGGCATCCCGAAGGCTGTCGCCCACCGCAGCAACCAACATCACTCCGTGATCGAGGGTTATTTCCGACGGGCAAAGCGTCCTGACCGGTTTGTGGCAGTCCTGGTTCATCGGTGTGGGCCACAATGAAGATCCGGGCTCTCCGATGTAAGGCACCGACGGCACAAGCCGGAATATTGAACGTTTGCACGGAGTATCCTGCATTTTCCAGATCAGTAATACAATTGTCGAGTTCCATTCTGACGATTCCCGGCACATTCTCGCCAAGGAACCAATCGGGCCGGATATCGGCAACAACCCGCATAAGTTCCGGCCAGAGGTGACGGTCATCGTCACGGCCTCTTTTGAGCCCGGCGTCACTGAATGGCTGGCAGGGGAATCCCCCGCTGATGAGAGTTGGCCGGGAGATACCGGCCTCATCAAGAGATCGAGCTGAGAACTCACAAACATCCCTCCATTTCGGCACATTCGGCCAACGCTTTTTCAGGACTGCGAAAGGGCCAGTCTTCCAATTCCACCTGACCTACGGTGCGAAAGCCGGCCCATTCGGCTGCGAGGTCAATTCCTGCGATCCCACTAAACAGGGAGAGGTGCGTCAGATCACGCGGGGACATAGATGCAGCCAACCCCGCCAAGGAATTCCATCTGGGTCTTGACGTTCAGTTCTTTGTCGATGCGTGCCATTTCCTTTGCCGTCAGCTCTTTTGCTGAGACATAACAGATATCGTTGTCGTCTCCTTTGCCACGGTATACTGTGACGTACTCGTAGGGGACGTGTTTCTGTCCGTTGAAGGTTTCGGGGAAACCTTCCTGATCTTTCTTTGTTGCTATGGTAATGCTTGCATATAGCCTGCGACCCATCCCATCTGTTCCAATGTACTTTTCTTTTGCCATTTTCTTTCAACTCCTTTGCCATACCCCATTGTGGGGAAACCCCCCTCCGGAACCTGAACCGGTATAGTGGGGGCTCTTTGTTCGTCATTGCGATACTCAACCGTGCTTATCATAAAAGCCGGTATCATCAAAAGTCAGTAGTAGCTGCATTCCTGCAACCGGATCACCCTTCTGCGAGCTGCCCTCTCTTGCCGTTGCCGGTAAGAAGACTGGATAAAAAAGCGCCCGTCTTGGGGTGGTTTTGCTTGCTTTGCGTCACCGGGTTAGGGTTCCATCCGCCTCCGGAACCCGGGCCCTCTGTCGGGAATGGTGGTTTGTTCCCTCCATCCCCGCTTACATACAATCATTGATTCGTAAGTATTTATACTTTGTTACAGGCGGTTACACCCGCTTTTTAACCACAATACGATCCGGGATATCGCAGCTCTTGATCCGGGAGCATTCGATCTGCCCGAGCTCGCAGAAATCCGTGGATAACCCCGTTGCCTTTTGTTTCTGGATTCCGTAATGGATCTCCGGCGGCAATTCATTAACGGTGCGTGAGGTGCGGTAATGGCAGCCCCTGCACTTTCCCCGGATCTCGCTGGTATGCATTCAGACCGCCTCCGCGTATTCAAACACGATCCGGTTCACGGGCGTCTCCTCGGTGGCTTTCCGGTTGCTCCGGAGCAGCATTTCCACGAAATCTTCCGGGGTCATAAACGGGAATCCTTCGAGTGCGGTTTCTGATATGCACGGGATCATGGAATAATCGCGCTGAATCCCGCAGCACTTTTTAAAAGCCGCCCATTCCCGCGCGGATTTTGCTTTCCTGAATGGCCGCTTGATAATCTCATTCAGGGGTTCCCATTGGCTATCCAGTACAATGATCTCTGCGAGTTTTACCGGATGCTGGCCCGGCTTGAGACCCTGGCACTTGTTGACACCTTGGAGATGTTGTTCGGGTTGGATATTCTTCCATGCAAATCTTCGCGTGATGGCTTTCTGGCGCCGGATCACTTGATCGGTTGTCATGTTGAAAGATATGTTTCTCATGGTTGTACCTTCTCAAAGCGGTATGAGACGACGCCGGTATCTAGCGGCCCGGGTTGCATCTGTTCCTGCATCATTTGGATATACGAGGGATTAATTTCGATACTGACAGAGTTCCGGTTTAGGGATTCGGCAGCGATCGTTGTGGTCCCGCTGCCTGCAAACGGATCAATAATGGTATCCCCGGTATTTGACCACGAGAGTATAAGATCCCGCGCTAACCATTTTGGCATCATTGCAGGATGTTTTAAGACGGTGCACATGTCCTCTTGTCCCCGGGTGTTTCCTTTCCAGACATTAAGACGCATCCCATATTCGGCCGTTATTTTCTTTGAGCGCACAGATTTAGAGCCGTCTTTCTCGGTGAAAGTATTGACACCGAGGTTCCCCACACACCCCGCCGTGGCGTTCTTCTTATCCCGGATCGGGTTAAACGCACGGGGAGATCCTTTTGAAAGGACAAGGATATATTCAAATGCCTGATGGTACCGGACCTTTTCCGGGTGAGAGAAATTTGATTTCTCATAGATCATCGTATCGTGCAGATTAAACCCGCATTCATCGACGAAATAGATCCCCTGCCGCGCATGGGTAAGCGATTCGGATCCATTGATCATCATATCGTTGACATTCCAGCACAACACCCCGCCAGGGCAAAGAACGCGGTAAAGTTCCTTTGCGATCTTCTTGAAATCCCATGCAAGATTTTCTTGTTCATAGGTTCGGGCGTTGTCATACGGGCAACTTGTTACGCCGCACTGAATGGATCCTGGTTCTAAGGTTTCTAGGACTTTTGCGGCATCTCCTTGGATAATCCGGTGTTCGGTCATCCGGGCACCTTCCGGGGCTGCTCAATGGTTTTCCCGATCACAGGATTCCCGATTATGCCAGCTTTCCAATCAAAAATCACCACGCACGATGAGAATGTCGGGCTGTTCTTGATCTGTTTTCCCTGCTCATCGTAGCCGACAAACCGCACCCGGCCCCGGATGAATCGGATCTCCTGCGCTTTCATCACGTAGTTATGCCACCATTTCGTATCTGTTGCGCATGGCACGAGGCACACGACAACCGCGCCTTTCTTGGACTCTTCCAGAGCCTTTGCCATGAATCGGTCGATGTTGCCGGAGCTGTACGGGGGATTTAAGAAAATCGATCCGCCACAGGAATGATAGAACCAATCGATTTTTATGCTGTCCCCAAGTTTGTCGCAATATCCGGGACATTTTGCGTTCGCTCCGTTTGCCGCTGCATCAAGGGAAAAGTGAAATTCTTCATTCAACAGATTGAAAAGCCAATCCGGGGTGCTCCATTCATCTTTCGGCGTGACAATCCGGTTCTTGCGCTGGTGGCTCATGCCGGCACCCTCCCGGCCCGCGCCTTTTCCATGCAGTCCGAACAAATAAAATACTACCAGCGCGATATCTTTTCCCGGTGATCGCGCAGCCGGGCCCGGGCCAATATCCCATCCTGCTTCATTTCCCCGCAGATCCCACACAGGAATATTGGTTTATACCCGTGGACGTGCGTGATATGGTGCCCTACCCATTCGTGCTTTTTATCGGCAAGGTTGTACCGGATCAGGAGCCCGGCGATCCTCTCTTCGTCGGTTGGTTTCATTTTCCCACCCACTGATAATGATTCTGACGCGGTTCCATGATATCTCCCGTTCGTTTGGCTTCCTCAAGAGCGGATAAAATCTTTACGGAATCCGTATAGGACCGTTCTGCCATCTTGGAGATTAAAAGCTGTTCGGATAGGTTGGGCTCGTTCTGTATTACTTCCCGCATGACCGCGATCAGGTTCTTTTTTGCCTGTGATATTCCCTGACCGATCCGCCCGAAATCGGGTTTGCCGGTCTTGGGATCCTTTATGGCGACTTCCATGCATTTGTCAAATATGTTGAGCGCTGCATCGACATCTGCAAGCGTAACCTCTTGGGATAACCTCATCTTTGCCATTGCTTCCGAGAGCCGTATAATGGATTGCTGTTGCCGGGGCGTTACGGGCGCGCCGGCCGGGTTGGTGTTGGCCCGGATCTTGACGTAATATGCGTTAATTTTTGCCATTGCGGCCTGATTCATGATCGGCCGGATATTGTTTTTGGAATACGCGATATACTGTTTAAGTAACTTCGGCGGGATCGGGGGTAAAATGTCTTTTTTCTGATCTTCGGTGACTTTCTCGATTTTTCCCGCTGCCGAACACTCCCCATAATAATTTGTCTTTAGGATGTGCTTGCTGATCTCGTCGTCGTGCTCGTTTGAATCAACCATAATAAATACGATATCGGCGCGATTCACCAGCGCGGGCGGGATGGTGATCTGGTCGATAATGTCCGCAAACAGGTCAAATTTTTGGTATTTTGGGTTGCCCGGGAGGATCAATGAGGTCCGGGCTTTGAGGGTGCGTTTGGCGGCCTTACTGATCCGGCATTCCCCGTCCTCCATCACGTTATAGAGTACGTTCAGGGTATCCTTGTCGGCTTTGTCAATTTCATCAATGCAGGCAACACCGAGATCCGCCATAGGTAATTCCCCGGCTTCCACAAACCACCGGCCGCCCTCCTCGGGATCCTGTTTTGTCGCGCCAATAAGTCCGGGGCCGGACGAAGATACCGCAGATATGAACGCGCCCCGTGGTGACTGCGAGCAGGCAAATTTGGCAAGCTGCGTTTTGGCCACACCGTAGTCCCCAAGGAGGATAATGTGGATCTCCCCCCGCGTGCGCTGCCCGTCCTCATGGATCTTTGTCACGCCGCCGAACATCTGAAGCGCAAGGGCTTTCTTGATCTCCGAATTTCCCCAGATTGAAGGCGCGATCGACTGGCTGATCATTTCGAGCGCATTGCCGGATTTTGCGATCTCTTTTATCCGGACCTCTTCTTCTTCGGAGTATGTGATCTCTTCAAAGTCCCGTTCCCCGGTCTCAATACTGATGAGTTCGAGATACAGGTCAAAGACGGTGCTTTTCTCACCCCGAACGATCCTCTGGGTTGATCTGACGATCGCGTTAAAGGTCGCCCTTTCGCCGGCATATACCTGATCGCAGATATCGTCAAGCGCAACCGCATCAATAATCCGGGGTTGCTGACCGGGTTTCAGACCTTCGCCGCTATCCTGGATCTTAAGGCGTTGCTGATCCACAAACTTTGAGCGTTTCGGTATGAGTTCAAGTTTCTTAAAAGTGCACCCGTCCGTAGCGCACCCGTCGGGTTCCACGAACTTGACGTACGATCCCTGCTTTTTATTGGTAAAATGCCCCGCCGGACACCGGAACACCGCGTTGATTATCCGGGGGTTGACCTCAGTTGCCCGGTGGACTATTGCGCCCTCAATCGCAACAAGCCGGTTAACATCATCCGCCCGAAGGTCTTTCAGGTTGGTTTTTTTCCTAAGCCCCACGAGCCGGATCGTGATCGCGTCGTTTTTCGGGGGTTTGTTATCGGGCGTTTTAATGAGGTTGTGGTTAAAAACTGCATCGCGGATATCTTCCATGACCTTGCCCGGATTCTCCATGATCTCATCCGCGAGCGCAATTCCCTCTTTCCCCCACCGCTCCACCTCTTTATAGTCAATATAGAGCGATCTAATGTGCGGCCACTCCCGCCCGATCTCCGCGAGCTGTTTGCGGCATTTCTGCCGGAGATAATCTCTCCATTGTCCTGTTTTATCCCCCACGCGCAGATCGTTGTCGGTCACTGGTACACCTCAATTTTTCCCTCTTCTGAGGGTAAACCCGGCTCTTGACCCGGATACTCGTAATCCGGGTACTGTGTGGGATTACAAAGTCTACAATTACATCCTTCACAGTGTTTATCGCAGTCATAACAGGATTGATCCGGGCAGGTCATTCATAATCGCCCCGGCGTACCCTTCGGTTTTTTATTGTCTCCATTAATTTCTCTATCGGATCTGGCGTTAATGAGAATGCTCGGCGGTGTTTCTCCTGAACGAAACGGACCTCATCATATGCCATACTCATAACTTTGAGTTGTTCCTCGGTGAAATGTAATACCTTGCCACTGCCGAGCACCAGCATATACCCGCCTTTCCAAGGTTTAATAAATTTCGTCACTTCCCCGCCACCTTCATCCTCTCTTCAGCCTGCTTGCGGCATTCTGCAATATAGGCATTCATGGCGTCCCAGGATCCGGTGCTTGCCACATGCTCTAAGGCTTCGATCATCCGGAGTTCGTTCCATAGATCGGGGGGTTGATCCTCAAAAATATCCCTTACGAGGTACGTGTGGGAGGGGCACTTACCGGATCCGCAGGTGTACCCATGCCCATATTTTGACTGGAATAACCATTCGTCCAAGGGTACAATTTGTTTCCAGTCACATGACGGGCAATGAATCCCGACACCGATTTTATGCAACTCTTCGCGGGCGTCAATGTCTGGCAGGGGGGGTATAACTTCTGGTTTTTGGGGTGTCATCGTAGGAACTCCCCTCGGGCATAATCCATGATTTTGGATCCATCCACACATGCACGACCCTGATTTGTTTTCTGGATTCCTACATAGTGCAAATTCGGGATCGGCAATATCTTCTGGGTGGTCCCTATCCGGGCAATCGGCAGTATATATGAGACTGCCGTGAGAGGGTTTTGGATCGGTCATTGTTTGCCCCCAGACCCAAGCAGGAACATTGTTTTCCCAGTTGCGATTTCTGCCCGGTTGTCGTCCACAAAATCCTGAATGGTGACCGGCTGCCCGTCACGGCCCGCAATAAGCTGGAACGGCATCATGGCCTGCTCGAACGACAGGAATTCCATTTCGACGTCAACAAGGAGCGCCTTGATCTTGTTCAGCATGATCCGGCCACTGACATTCATCCGGACCTCTTTATGCCGATCGCGGCCAACAGGCACGATAAATACCGGGAACTCGATCAGGAAGTGGTTTCCTTTCTGAACAAAGCCGATGGTATAAAGCGTGCAGTTCAACGTGGAGCCCGGCACTTTTGAGGGGGTCTGCCGGGTAATCAGATCTGCGCATCCGAACTTCATTAGTAATCTCTGGATTTCTCCAAAAGATTTTGTGAACTCTACCGTCGTGTTGAGGTACGGCAGGATTGATTTGTTTTTCTCATTTACCTGTATGAATTTACGCATGGTTTTCCTCCTGTTTTTTTATCACCAACCGACATTTGCAGCCGGCGACATCCGCGATAAATTTTGTTGAGAGACGCTCGGGATCGTCTTTCAAATCATTGTGGTGCTGTTGTAGGATCTTTTTACAGCCTTTTTTGTCATTCACTCCTTTTCGGTTACATTCCCTTATTGGATGTTTTTCCCGCCGGTATTTCTGTTTGCTAAACATTCCAGTCCCCATTATTTGTCCCCCGCTGCAATTTTAGTCATAATCTCGCTGATCTCGCTACTTGTCGCCTCAATGTGTTCCTTGAGGGCATTTTGCCGGATAATCCTCTCAGCCCGGAGATCGTCAAATTTCCATTCCCGAATAATACCGGGGTTTGCCGTGACGTACTCGCTAAGGATCGTCTGGATCGTAGAGAGGCGCGGATCCTCGGGTTTCTTGCCGATGTATTCCTGTTCAAGCAGCCCAACCACATGTTCCGACAGGCCGGGCCGGTCTAGGAGCCGCTTGGGACCATAGACGGATTTTATCACCATTTCTTCAATCGGTTTTGGTTTCGCCATAGCCAAAAGGTATAAGAGTGCGGGCGCACAAAATAAGTAATATCACTCCTTTTTGTGTCTGGGAGTTTGCCGCTCCCGGATGCCCAACTTTTCTTACCCCGTTTTCACCTCTTCGAGTGGTTCTATCAAGAGGATCTTTACCCGTTTGTCTCTCCACCTTTTGGGAAGAGTGACGTGGGCACCGGTCCCGCATTTCCGGCATGTTCGGTCCGTGGCCTCATATGCCGTTGTTTTAATTTCCATGCTTTATTGTATGCAAATCTAATATAAATAAACTACGGATCGGGTTTTTGAAAAAAAAGAGGGGGGGTTATGTTTAAACTATTAAATTAATAGTTTAATTACAAAACGATCATTATATATACTATTAATCTCATACTATGTCCATAAGAGAGAAATAAATTAAAAATAATAAACTATTAATTTAATAGTTTATTCCCGGGTATTCTTTTTTTTTAAAATCTACAAAACCCCAAAAAGGGCCTTTCCTTTATTCCGGTGCACGATCCCACATCAAGCAGGAGATCAGTCAACAGAAACGCAGGAAAGCGGGTTTCTCGTGATTCTACAAGCCCCGCCCGGATCCGAAATATCTCTTGAGATGAGAGATCCTTATGCCACATGGAAAGCTGATGATGTACGCCAACTGGGTCCGGACGGGTGATGGTCCCGGGAGGGAGCTCCGATCACGCTGGTGCCACAGCATGACGGCCTGTAAACCCTCCGGTTCCCCTTCAGGAGTGAATCTGGGGATCGGGACTACTTGCTAAATACACCGTATTTCTAATTAAGGGTTTCGTTAGAATGAGAGGATAAACCGCAGAGAACTATATTTAAAAAAGGGGGTTTAGGAGCCGGCACCGCTAAGCAGAGTCAGGATCTTGGTTACATCCCCGCCGCTTGCCTGCGCTGTACCAAGGATAAGCGCGATCATCCAGGTTACATTCTTCAGGTCCAGCTTGCCGTCAGCACCGATAAACAGGTACTTGAACCCGCCAAGGAGCTTACTCCATGCATTCTTCAGGAATGAGCTGTGCGTGGCTTCCCATGCAAGTTCGGATGCCCCGATCCAGTAATGGCCGTTGTCTGAAAGCAGGGGCGGGGGGAGCGGGATATCCTTAATGGACTTTGCCCGGACACCATACGCCATAGCGAGTTTGACAACTTCCAGCTGCCGGCGGGTATGGCAGACCATCTCGACACCGGTTTTGCTCTGGAAGGTCTGCGCGATTGGCATATCCTCCAGATATTCCGGCGCGTTCCAGGGATCCTTGGTGTACCCGATTTCCGGATCAATCGCGGGTGCGGTTGCATACGCGATCTGTGCGGTCCCGTCCCAGATAGCAATCAGGGAATATACATACCCAAGGATTGAGGCAATCCGGAATGCAAGGGCATGATCTACCGCCCAATAGGGCCGGGTCTCTGGAGCCGGGATCTCTGCAAGGGTCGGCGCATAGACACCAAGGCCCCATGCATTGACGCAGATATGCCAGAGCCGGTACAGGTATCCCTGATACTTGAACTGATAGGGATCATAGGTTTTTCCCGGAATGGCATTGGGATCATTATGTGGCACTTCCCCCTTATCCGGCACATCAGCCGGCGCCACGGTTGCCGTTTGCCCCGTAATCGGTGTGACAGCTTGAGGGGTTGTAAAGGGCTCGGAAAAAGTAGATGTGGAGGCCCCGTATTTCACGGATGGGATCTCCTGATCGGTTGCCATAAGGATCACTCCATCTGCTGTTCTGGGGAAAGTGCAACAGGCCCCTTCCGAATTTCAAACGCGAACTCTGCAATCCGGCCGCCGGCTTCAGGTGAAAAGTCACGGGGCGCGAGGGTTGCGGTAGCGCTTGCGGTGCCTGCCGGAGGTGCCTGCCGGGGCGCGACCTTGATCTGGACCGTGTGGATGCCGTACGTGCTGTACTGGGTATATCTCGGAACCGGGGCAACTCCGAACCACGTAAGGCCCCGACTGGCAACATCAATCGGGTAATCTGTGACCTGCTCGATAATGTGCGGGTCGTGAAGTGCGGATGCGCTTTCCCCATCGAAGATCACGTCGATGATCGTGCTGTCCTTTGTCGGGGCGGTTGCTCCGGTCTCGATCTTCAAGCCAAACACGACTCCATTAGGGAGCCTCTGGAACAGATCCCGGGTGATTGACTTCAGCGGGATATAGTCTCCTCCAATACCACTATACCCGGCCATGAAAATTCCGACCGGCGTGGCAATAGGTGTTTTTGCAGTCATGTACATAACTCCTGCTCGTTTGACACGGGCAGATAATTTTATATTGCCCCACAAGTAGTAAAAGTTTACCGCACCAAAATTATAAATAGTTCATAAAATAAAACAATGCCCTATGTCACTAAAGGGTATTTTCAGGGCTGTAACAATCCTGATTATGATCGGCATTCTCGTAGGGGTGGCCGGAGCGGCTATGCTCACAATTGACAATCCGAAGTTTGAACGCGCAGCGCCGGGGCAGTCGGAGAAATTCACCGCGACGGTTTGTGGGATGGTGGGGGCATACCAGATCGCGGTCTCTCCCGAGGATTTGACCACCAAAGTTCCCTATCCGGATCTGGTTGCATCCAGCACGAACTATACTGTTGATGGGTACAACTATTACATCCCGGCTCCGGGCGGTACCTGCGACACCTTTGAGTTCAACACATGGGAAGGCACCACTCCGGCGAACTACTATATCTACCTGTTTGCCAAGGATGGGAACTATTACGCCCGGTCCGCGCGGGCGAATGTAACCGTGCTGGATCCCGAAGCCGTGAAAGCAGCCCAAGAAGCCGCAAAGAATGACGCCAAGGTTGCCGCGCTGGAAGCTAAGGTGACCGCACAGGAAAAGCAGATCGCGGTATTGCAGAACGCCACACCGACCCCCACCGGCACGGCCTCCCCCATTGCCGCCACCCCTACGCAGAACACGAGTGTAAAGACGTTCGGGGAACTATCAGGGGTCACTCCGGCGCCCACCTACACGCCGCACGCCACGCCAACAGTGGATTACGATGCCAAGATCGCCGCCCTCAATGCGCAGCTTAACGAGACCCGCCAGAAGCAGGCCGAACAGGACGATCTTATTCACCAGATCCTTGCGTTTCTGGGGATAAAGTAAACTTCCGGACGGTGAAACTTCCATGAAACCAAAGTTAATTCATCCGATATGGAGCGCCTTGCCGTAATGACTGCAAAAGAAGAGCTTGCCCAAGAGGGGGTAGCGTTTGGGCAGGGATTAAAGCTGCCGGGGAGAGGGTGCTGATGGCGCGCCGGTATGTCGGTATCAATTGTGACCAGTGCGGGCGATTTGTTGGAAAGGACGGGTACATCGCAACCGATAGGATGGAGTCCACCGGAGAGACCGTTGTTGATTATGCGCTTTGTGGGAATTGCCGCAGGGAACAGGAGGTCATGCCGACATGAGAACCCGAGACAGGAAATACCTTACCATTAAGCGCAATTACCTGAAACTGTTTGCGACCGTGGATGATTACCTCCGTGTTCACCCGGAAGCAATTCTGGAATTTGACGAATCGCGGAATAACGGATCGGTGGGTCTTGGGTTTTATCATCGGGACGGCCCACTAAAGGTAAGCACATATTTTGAACTCCCGGAAAGATCATCCTGATCCCGTTCTCTCCCCTTACCCTAATTTTGCGCAGATATATTTCCCCTTTGCATCCGGTACTGCCAGCACCCGCGTACCGGCTGCCAGCGCCTTGGTAGGATCATACCCCTGATAGTAGTTCACAATGGCGTTGTCCTGCTGCACCGAAAACGTCACCGCACCCGTGGCGGTGGTCTGGGTAATCGTGCCAAACAGGGACGCCGGCTGGGTGCCGATAATGTCATTCACGACATTCTGGATCTCATAGATCGAGTTGTAATAGACCCGCCGGAGGTTCAGGTACGTCACAAACTGCGTATCGGGGATAAACGTGACCGTAACCTCATTCTTAGCGCCGCCGTCCGCATAATCGTACTGGATATCAATGATCCGGTACGTGCCATCAGGTATCACTACAGAACCAAATCCCCAGATGTACGCCTTTTGGAGCAGTTCAAGATCCGACCGCTTGAAGAACGTCGCTTTCCACGTCTGGATCTGGTAATGATAGTACGCATAGATATCAACCGCCCGGGCGTCAAGGTCCGACTGGTTATTGATATCCGAGTTCTCTTCGTAGTACGAGCGTTTGATTGCGGTTCCAGAGGGGTTAAGCACCGGATCATAAACGTCTGACGCATAGGTGGTATTTACCACGTTCGCGGAGGTCAGCCAGTTCCCATAAAGATCCTGGCAACGGATTGTCACGAAATTGTATTGGTCCTCCCCCTTGAACTCTGCCGTGATCTCCCCTTTCAGGTACCGGCCCAGATCCGAAGCGTCAATACCGCCATTATAGGATAGCGTGGCCTCTGCGGGAAGGTCAAGACCCGTTATGGCGCTGTCAATTTCTGACTGTTTAATGAGGTACGCGCAGGGCAGGTACGTGCCAACATACCCCGTAACATCGTTCCGCCACTTAACATAGAAGATCGCCTTGGTGTACTTGCAGATCCGTTCGATTGCCTGCGCCTTCGTGGTGCTCGTGGTAAAATCAAACTCGATCGCTGGCATCAGGGACCAGTTCGAGGTAATGTTATTCATCCGGTAAGGGTAGATCCCCGTGGTGTACTGCCAGTGTGTGCCAAGATCGTATCCGGCGGATGTGCCGCCGCCCAAAAGTTCTTTGACATACCCCTCAGGATACATTGTTACGATCGTTCCGGTCTCGTCTGTTGAGTGCCCGTCCGCATAGGCTTTGGTTATCCCGCCAACCTGTAATGTCTCCCCATTCTGATAATAGATATTAGTACCAGTCGGATTCCCCAAGTACATGAGACGGATATAATGGATGGATCCGCTGTTGTAGACGTAAATCACTAAGCCAAAACTATGCGAAGCCCCCCCGGTGACCCAATCTCCGACTGCAAAATTTGTTGTAATCGAGGTAACGGATAAGCGATGAATGTACTGTTTTGCCTGATCGGCCGGGGTAAGCAGAACAATCTCGTTGTGCGGAAGGCCGGTGGACGGGTCGGTCCACATTCTCACCTGTTGGGCCGCCAGATACCAAGCATAATCATAAGCCGTCAGGGTTTCGTTCTCAGCCCGGAACGAGGGCATAGAGGCTGCCGTGATCTTCTGTGAGGACGTCGGGAAAATCCCCATAAAAACCGGATGGAAATTCCCGGCGTAATCCGGCTGGTAAAAGGTGACTTTTTGCCAAGGCGAGGTACTCAGTGGAGTGTAATTCTTGTTCTGGGCGAACTCCAGCTGTGCGGTAAACATCTTGTCAGCCAGCGATCGCTTGACGGTCCCCCCCTTGATCAACGGGGAAATATTGGTGATTTCCCGGAGCAGGGCCGGATCCCAGAAGTGAGAGGTTCCCGAGATGGCTGCGGTAAGGTAATGGATCGGGATAAACACGGTCGGGTCCGCGATAGCCCCGGTCCCACCAAAGAACAGCTCAATAACTTTGGTAAACTCTTCTGAGGTAAACTTACCGGTCGCGTACAGGTCCAGCAGGAAGGTCCGGTCAATAATCGGAGAGATTACACCCGTGCTGGCAATCCCATACGAGAAGTACCAGCCGAAAAGCGGTGTTGACACCTCTCCGGTACCCGCAATCGCCAAGGAATACAGCCGGCAGAAGTCCCATGCAAGCGATCCTGTACCTGCAATCTCCAGTGGGATCGTGCGATCGACTATTACCGGTGGAATGCAGTTCACGCAACTTAACCCCAAAGACCCACGATCGATGGCGCCACGGTCAAGCAAGAGGCCCCCATGAACTTGCGGGATTTCGCCACCAGTATCCAAGAACCCGCCCGTTCCCCGAAACCCATACGCAAACTGCCAGTCGAAAATCGGAGTTGTGAGCTCACCGGTACCATTGACCCCATATGAGAAGTACCAGTCAAAGAGGGGTGCGCTGGCGAACTGAGATGTCCCGAAGATATCCAGCGGGATCATGCGATCGGCCAAAAAGGCAACGGCAGAAGTCCCGGAGACCCCGAGGTCATACAACCGGCAGAAATCCCAAGCCGGCGAGCCGGTGCCGGATATCCCAAGGTCAAAAAGGCGCAGGAACGCCGGATCTATAAGGGAACCGGTACCGGAGATGGCAAGGGGGATGGCCCGATCCGTGAGTTCCGCGATGTTTGCAGTCCCGGCAATCGCCAGCGTAAAGATATAATTGCCAGTTCCGCCGGCCCGGTCGATTGGGCTTCTGTCTATCGGACTGCGGTCGATGTACATGGATGTCCTGCGATTTATGTCTCGATTGTCGTTGAGTTCATCTCTGTAGCTTCAGCCCAGTTTATAATCTCGTTCTGGATACCTTCAAGATATTCCTGCAAGTCTGCAAGGGTGTCGTACTTTTGCGGGATTGTCCACTTGATCACACGTTCGCTGTACTGCCATTCCTCCCGGGTTTCCCCGGTCATCGGATCCGGAACGCTGACCTGCCGGATATTCCAGCGGACCAGGAGCCGGGCAATGCCGTTTTCGATTTTGTCAATCGCGATAACTTCGGGCTGCGTGTTTGAGTGCACTGTCGTCATAATCTCATCACATCCTTCCTCATGAGAGGGTCGATATACTCCTGCGAGAGCCGAAACCCATCGCACCATTTCAGCCAGCCGTGATAACTGCTGATCACGTTGAGGTCGTGACGGGTGAGCTCCGTGTGGGTCAACATTCGTACGAGTCTACGCTTCATGGTGAGGGCTGTCGATTTCCTCAGGAGCGTATAGGGTCCGAAGCACCGGTACCCGAGAAAGTCGATGCCGCGAACAAACGTCGGGAAAACCTGCCAGTTTTCCTTCACCCGTAGCTTAAGATGTTCGTGGAAGTAGAGCTCGATCTTGTCGAGCAGCCGGTGCAACATCGGCTTTTCCGGCCCGAGCACCACGATGTCGTCACAATACCGGTAATAATACCGGAGGTGGTTTGTTTCTTTCATCCAGTGGTCGAATCCATTTAGGTAGAGGTTGCCGAAGTACTGGCTGAGGTAGTTCCCTATCGGGACCCCCTCGGCACTGTCGATCACATTATCCAGGAGCGTAAGGACATCGGAATCCTTGATCTTGTGCCGGATGATGGCTTTGAGGACGTCGTGGTCGATCGAAGGGTAAAACTTCCTGACATCGAGCTTTAGGCAGTACTTCGTGTCGTCTCTCTGCTGCAGGTCTTTTTTCAGTTTCCGAAGACCCTGGTGAATGCCCCGGCCTTTCAGGCTCGAATATGTACCCGAGATCATCGTATTCATCCAGATTGGTTCCAGGACCTGGACCACGGCCCACTGGATAATCCGGTCGGGATAGTAAGGCAAGGCGAAGATTTCACGCTCTTTCTTTTTGTCCATCTTCGTGAAGACAAAATACCGCGACGTTCTGTAGGTTTTGTCGCGGAGCATTCCCTGGATTTTTTTAAGGTATTTTTCCGGGTTGGAATCGACCAGCTGAACCTCTTTGTAAAATGTTTTCCCTTTTCGTGCGTTCTCGTGAGCGGCGATGAGGTTGTCCATGTCGTAGATTTTTGCGTAAAGGTTGCCATAGCGTTTCATTGATAATCGCTTCTTTGTAGTCCGACCGAGCGTTCGAAGCATCCGGATTGCCCTACCAGCACGGGGTTTTTCGTTG
>Ga0172381_10000994_pt1 | contig 35299 bp, 36 predicted proteins | sample Leawel6488metaG_FD_119754 | JGI IMG/M metagenome (GOLD analysis project Ga0172381, IMG submission 119754) | Leachate microbial communities from a municipal landfill in Southern Ontario, Canada - Leachate well 64-88 metaG | ecosystem: Engineered > Solid waste > Landfill > Unclassified | place... | reverse complement strand
GTAATATAAAGAAAAACCAGACAATCGAGTCTGGTTTTGTGTTACATTAATTCTTTAGCTTGTTTTATTTTTATCACCTCTTCCGGGCTGGTGGTGATGATTTGGTCTTCAGTATACGAGGCAACAATTCTAATGGCCACGTGTTTCTGTCCGGCAAAGAAGATTCCCTCCCCGACCGGAGTTTCTAACAATAGGAATTTTTCCTGTTCGGTTAAGGTAAAGGTTTGCTGAATCAAATCAATTGTGGCCGGACTTTGTTTCAATAATAATTGAATTGAAGAGTTGGTGATAATTGGTTTCCCGTATTCCGAGCGCATAAAATCGGAAACATCTTGAGTAATAGTTGTTACTCCTAACCAATACTTTCTGGCTCTCTTACAGATTCCAAACAAGAAGGATGCACCGTCTTCGGTTTTCATCATCCACCAGGCCTCATCAATAACCAGTAATCTTTTTTTCATCACGGCTCTGGTTGTATTCCAAATGTAACGCATAATGATAAACATCGCCATCGGTCTTAATTCATCTTCCATATCTCTGATACCGAAGACAACCAAAGATTTATTCATCGAGATGTTTGATTTTTGGTTAAAGAAAGAAGCGTAAGTTCCTTTAGTGAATTTTCTTAATCTTTCAACTAATGATTCGGCTCCGTCCATGGTTTCCAAAACCGATTCCAAGTCAGACATAATCGGAACTTTTTCTGCCCAAGTCTTAGGATCGGAATTGGGAGTAATATCTTTCGCAGCATATGTTTCGGCTAAGCCTCTGTCCATAATCGCATCTTCTTCGGGGCTTAATCCGCCAAGCATAATTCTCATTAGTCCGACTAAGTTAATAATGTTTGACCTTAAAACATCTTCCGAAGTTTCATCTTCTCTCGGTTCGGGCAAATCAAAAGGATTGATGTGGCTGTCAGAACTTAATGATATTTTAAAGAAGGAACCATCTACCGCTTCGGCCAGTGTTTTGTACTCATTCTCAGGGTCGACAATAATACATTCGGCGCCCATCATTAGAGATCTTAAGATTTCCAGCTTAACCGCATATGATTTACCGGAACCAGATTTAGCGAAGATAACCATATTGGCATTTTCCATACTAAACCTATCAAATAAAACTAAGGAATTATTATGCTTGTTGATTCCGTACAATATTCCTTCATTAGAACTTAAATCAAATGAGACGAACGGGAAAATACTAGATAAAGGAGTGGTGTTTAAGGTGTTGTGAATCTGTAATAAATCAGAACCATACGGGAAGCAAGAAAGCAAACCTTCCTTTTGCTGGTATAAAGCCGGTTTAATATATATCAATCTGGCTTCAAGAATTGACCTTAAGGTTGTTTCAACTGTTTCCAGTTCTTTAGTGTTGTCGGCGTAAATAGTGATGTATAGTCCGAACTTGAACATTTTCTCCTGAGCGGTCTGTAATCTGCTTCTTAAGTCTTCCAAGTCCTGATAAGCGGTTTCCAGGGCCGGATCTCTGATTAATCCCTTGTCTTCCCTTTCGATGATTTCCGCCTGCACTTCGGTAACACTTTTTCTTAATTGTTTTAAAATAGTTCCGGTTTCAATCGGGTGGAAGAAGAAAGAAATATCCAAAGGAATATCCATATTAATAATTGGAGAAAGCCAGCCGGTAGTTAAATATCTGGGATAGGAAAAAACAAAGTAAGTTTTAGCTAACTTTTCTTCCATCTGGACATAGTTTTGGTTCACCTCAATAGAAGCCGGGGCGATTATGTCCATGGCCGTAGTCATCTCTTTTTCCAGGAATTTCTCCTGTTTTGGTTTGTTTCCGAATAAGCCCATATTTTTATATTATAACTTCCGGAGGCAAATCAGGATAATATCCCAATTCTGCCTGCTTGGGGTGATGCAATCCCCATAATAATTCGATCAATTCTTCGGAGCCCAGAGAAGCAGATTTTAATCCACACCTTCTGATTCCGAGCGAGACATATTCCATTCTCTGCCATAATTGATATTTTCCGTTTTGGAACTTCTTTTCAGTTAAGCTGGTTTTGCTTTCTTTTCCTCCAGTAGTAATGTTCGGCAATTCGGTCATCGGGTAATAAGGAACGACGATATAAAAGCTTTTACTCATAATACTACCATTGGCAACTATTTCTTCAATAAAGGCTCTATATTCAGCGGTCTGTATTTTCAACATTTCATTCTTCTGTTTGTTTTCTAGGTCTTTTATTTTATCAATATATCCAGTGATGTTCACCTTTCTTGAATTAACGATAATCTGGCAGCTGAAATCAAGAGAGTTTAGGAAGTTTTGGAATTGATAAATAATCGCCATTTGTTCATCCTCCGATTTCAAGGCGAAGTTAAGCGAAGAAACCAAAAGAAGTCCTTTCAAGGATTTATCTTTCATGATCAATACCCCTTCCCTGATTTGCTCAACCGGCATAAATTGTTGAGATGGAATTTTACTCATTTGGTTTTTCGAAATCTATTTTTTTAATCATTTCTCCGATCTTACCTTCTTGTTTTACCTTTAAAGAAGACTTGTCTATTTCTTTTACCGTTATTTCTCTTTTTATCCTTTCAGTTGAGAGAAAGACGGGAGATTGTTTTCTTTTCCAAAGGAAGATTTTAGGATTAACATTGAAATTAGCCCAATTTCTCATTACCGTCGGTAGTCCCTGCCCTTCTATCTTGGTAAAGGAGATAGCTAAGGCTAGCCCGACTAAAGCTCCGGCAATCAAGAGGAAAAGAAAGAAATTGGTCTGGCCGATGGAAAAATACATGAAGAAGCAGGCCGCAATCACTCCTCCAACGAGAAGACTTTGTCTTATATTTAACGGCCCTAATATTTTGGCTTCGTGTTCTATAAATTGAGGAACTCTGTATTGCATATTAGATTAAAGGTTCTTTGTATTTGTCTTCAGGATTAACCGGTTCGGTTACTTTTTTCTCTTCCGGCTTTATCTCTCCCTCTATTTCTGTCTTTATCTCCCCTTCCTTCTTAGTATTATCTACTAATTCCTTCTTCTCTGCAATGTTTGGAGAGTATAGTTTATTTAAAGATATTCTTAAATGACTGAAGATTCTACTGTCGATATCCCAGCTGATATTCCTTGCTACTTCTGAATCAAGGTTTAACTCTAATTCAAGGATGATGGAGAATTCTTTTATCGGCAACAATCCCATTAGGGTTTTACCAACGTATTTTACTAATTGCGATTTAGTTTCTTCGGATGTTATACCGTTCTTTTCGCATATTTCCGAGACAATATTAAAATTCTCTTCAGAGAAAAGAGCTTCTTTAATATTATCGGGAAGGGTTTCGTAGGTCTTCCAAAAGAATTCTTCCGAATTATCTTGTTCGTTCATATCCTTATTTTAGCACATATTTAATTTTGGGCAATATTTTTAATTGAAGTTTTAAGCTATTTTAAATATTTAGCCATCATTACGTTATCTACGTATTGGTCATAATATTTTTCCCCACCCCTGATTAGCCCTATTTTTTGGAATCCCAGTTTTTTATATAAGTTTTGTGCTATTTTATTACCCTTAAAAACATCGAGAATAACTATCCTTAGTTTGAATTTTTTAATTCCTTCTTCCATCACTTTTTTAAATAGTTTTTCTCCCAATCCTAATCCCCTAGCCTCTTTTTTAATTATAATACCCATTTCTCCTATGTGGCTTTTTATGTTTTCGTATTTAATTATTCCTGCGCTTCCCATTACCTCTCCATTAATAATCAAAAAGAAGGAAACAGCATTTTTGGTTTTTATTATTTCTTTGAGATAGTGTCGTTCTTGTTTAAGGGTTACTTTGTCTTGCACAATAATCATTGCCTTTTCTTCAACCAAAGAATTTATCATTGCAAGCAAAGAATTAAGATCAGACATTTTAGGAGGCCTTATTTCTATTTTTTGTTTTTGAATCAATTTTTTCATATTTTTACTATGCAATACTTGATTTTTTCTGGCTTAATGGGCTTCGTCATGATAATATTTTCAGATATTAGATGTATTTAACCATCGTTATAACATCTTCATATCTATTATAATATTTGACCTCTCCCTTAATCATTCCCACCTTCTTAAATCCCAGTTCTTTATATAAATAATAAGCCGGTTTATTTTTTTTAAAAACATTTAAAATAATAATTTTTAATTTAAATTTCTTAATAGCTTTTTCCATTACTGCTTTAGAGAGCTTTTTTCCAAGACCCATTCCCCTATATTCATATCTCAAAGATATTCCCAGCTCACCAATATGATTTCTTCCATTTCCAAGCCTAGAAACCTTTGCACTGCCGGCTACTTTTCCATCAATAATTAAGAACAAATGAATAGCTTCTTTTTCTTTTAATATCCTCTTAAGGTATTTCTCTTCTTCTTTGTGTGTTGATTTTTTTTGCACAGTTAACATTGCTTTTTCTTCAACTAAAGAATTTATCATTTCAAGTGAAGAATCTAAGTCAGATATCCTTGGTAACCTGATAATAATATTTTGTTTTTGAGTCGGTTTTTTCATATTTTTGCTATGTATTGCTTGAATTCCATTGCAACAACGGCAATTCCAAATCCCAATTTTTTGTAAAATTTAACCTTATCCTTATCTGTAAATAAGGCTATTGAGCAGTATTTTTTACCTTTTGTTTGTTTAATTAATTCATTTACAATTAATTTCCCTATTCCCTGCCCCTGATAATTTTTATGAACTACGATGTCATAAAGCATACACATGATTCCGTCTTCTACTAATCTTCCCATTCCTATCAACCTCTTTCCGTCCCAAACGCTATATACAAAAGATGATTTAGATAATATTTCCTTCCATTTCTTCTCACTTCTTGGTTGCCACCCAATAGACTTCCTTAAAAGTCTAATCTGATTAATATCTATATTTTTATTTATAGAGTTCCTATATTCCATATTTTTATTATACTTCTAAAAAATAAAAAACTCCAATGAAGGCGTTAAGTTTTGCAGTGGCGATAGGACTTTATTGGAATACTTTTAAGATTGAATTTGATTAAGGAATTTAATTAGATTCTTGAATCCTTCTTTGTTTTTCTCATATTTTAAGAATTGGTCAATTGCGACTTGTCCAGAGACCCATTTAAATTCGGTGTGTTCTTCGGAGATAACGATTTTTGTTTCTGGTTTAACCTCTACAGCAAAAACTTTTTCAAAATGATTTTCTCCGTGATCAAAAAATTCAAATGAGTATCCTATGTCAATTAATTTAATCCCGCTAATTACTCCTATTTCTTCACCAATTTCTCTGGTTGCCGCTTCTTCAAATGTTTCTTTTTCTTCAATGCCACCGGTTATCGGTTGCCAAAATCCTCCTTTTCGAGGGCTTCTTTTTAAAATTAGGAAGAACAATTCTTTCTCTACTTTTTTAAATATAATAATTTCTACTTGCTTGTTGGTCTTCATTTATTTTATTTATTCTTAAAAAAGCTTTCTATGTTAAGGATGTTATCACTTTTTCTTTTCCTTGTCCTCCATTGTCTCTTTTTACCTTTATTAAGCCAATTTCGCTGATGTTGCGAGGATGAGTTCCTCCGCAGGGCATGATAATATTTCCGCATTTCCACCATCTGTAATTAGGTTTCTTCTCGTCCGGGTAGGTTTCAATTGGTAGATTTTGAGAAATGAATTCATTAACTTCTTTTTCTGTTATTGAAAGTTTTTCCTGATCTAGAAGTTCAGTCGATTCATAGGTGCTGCTGTCATGCTTTTCGTTAAGGTGAGATCCGGTCAGTTTTAATTGGCCGAAAATTTTAAACAAGAAATGTTCCATGATGTGAGAGGCAGAGTGAATTTTCATTATTTTATATCTTCTCTCCCAGTTAATTGCTCCCTCAACAGAATCTCCTGCTTTGAGGGTGGTCTCATTTTCCATGACGTGAAAAATGTTCTTATCTTGGTCAAACTTAGTATCAACTACTTTTTGGCCATTAATAGTTCCTGTATCTCCGGCTTGGCCCCCGCTTTCCGGATAGAAACAAGTTTGATCAAGCCAAACATTATTTCCTTCAGTCTTTTCCACTTTTGCTGAAAAAGTTGTTTGGTATGGGTTTTCCCAGTAAAGTCTTTTTGTCATGTTTTTAATTACGCTGTATTGGTTTTTATCTTTTCGGCAAAGATATATTTAATGTTTAGTAATTTCTATTTTTATTTCACTGTTTTTAGCTATAATTTTAACCTCTCCTCCAATAGGAAAGGTTATCTTGGGATCCGTATGTCCAAAATCAACATTGGCAATTACTGGAATCCTATTTAGTTCTTTTTTAGTTTTAATAATTTTAATTAAATTTTCATCCGATATTTTGCTTGCCTTCTGGAATCTACCAATAATCAATCCTTTAACCATTTCAAAGTTGGGCTGGTGGATTAATGACTGTAAATCGCGATCAAAGATCATAGGATTGCTTAATTCATCATCCTCTAAGAATAAGACGATATCACTAGAAAATGTGGGAAAATATTCTGTTCCTTGAAGCAAATTAAAGGTGCAAAGGTTGCCACCCAAAATCGTTCCTTCAGCTTCCCCATCATTAATAATTAAATATCCATTATTTTTTATTATATTTCTATCTTCTTGATTAATATACCAAGCATCATCGCTCCAATCATTAGAAGGAGTAATATTAAATTTTTCTTCCGACATAATGCATTTTTTGAAGTAATCTAAAGTATAGTCAAAATATAATTTTTGTCCAAAAGTTGAATAATGAGGTCCGTAATAGTTTACTATTCCGGTTTTTTGATAAATTGAATTATTTAATATAGTGACATCGGAATAGCCAGAAAATATTTTAGGGTTATTTTTAATAATATTCCAGTCTATATATTTCAATATTTGATTTGCGTTAAATCCACCCAACACAGTGAAAATTGCTTTCACGTTTTTATCTAAAAAAGCATCGTGCAAATCTTCAATTCTTGACTCAATAGATGAAGATAAAAATTCATCGGCTTCCGTAATATGTTTACCAAAAGTTACCTTAAGCCCAAGCTCAGATAGTCTTTCATTGGCTATTTTTACTGTTTCTTCGGAAAGTAGACTAAAAGAGCTAGAACTAACAATAATCCTAACTTCGTCTCCCTTTTTTAATTTTTGTGGATATATTTTATTCATAAATTTATTATATATCTAAAAGTAAAAATCGCCAAAAGACGATTATATGTTAATTAGATTAAGAAATAGGGTTTTCTATTATTCTAAATTCGGAAGTTTTGGTATCTATTTCAGACATGACTCCTATCGGAAAAGTATAAAAATTGGAAACATTATGTCCAAAGTAAGTAACTTTGATGATAGGAAAATTATATTCTTTTGTTAATTCTAAAATAATTTCATTTATAGGGCGATTATCTTCTTTGTGTTTTTTATCTATACAATCTGATAAGTTCCCGATAATCATAGCAGAAATATTTTTTAGATTTCCTGACAATTTAAACTGGTTAAGTTTTAGATCTAAGGATGCGGGCGACTCTCCTAAGTCTTCCCAAAACCAAATTTTCTTATTATATGTCGGAGTGTATTTTGTTCCGAGAAGAGAATTGCTTAAATGAATATTTCCGCCAATTAGTATCCCCCTCGCCTTCCCTTTTTTAATAATTTCTATTTTACCTGGAAAAACGTATTCTTTCTTTTTTTCTGTTAGTATCTCGAATAAGAATTCTTCTGCTTTTTTATCTAACTTTTTTAAACTATGAAGATTTGGACCATGGAAAGTAATAAGTCCTGTTTTGCTATATATAGCTAATAACAATACGGTTATATCACTGTAACCTATGAATATTTTCGGATTGTTTTTAATTGATTCATAATCAATCAAATCAAGTAATTGATTAGATGCTGCCCCTCCAGAGGCACACATAATTGCTTTAACCTTTTTATCTTTAAACATTGCATTTAAATCAGATGCTCTTTCTTTAGCGCTGCCCGCGGAGTAATAAGACTTTTTGTACAAATTTTTACCAAGCTTAACTTTGAATCCTCTATTTTCCAATATTTTTATACAAGGCAATATTTCTTTTTCATTAATTGGACGAGATGGAGCAATCACTCCTATAGTGTCCCCTATTTTTAGTTTTTTTGGTTTAATCATGATTTTAAAATCTTTTAATCATTCCCTTAAATGTTATTTCTTTATAATCAAGTTCGTCTATACCTTTCAATTTGTAAACCTGATTAGTTGAAAATATTTTCTTATCTTCGGGATTTAATCCAAGTAGTTTTATGCCTTCATCTATTTTTTCCCATGACGGAGCTTCAATTTCTAAATAAGGATCTAATTGAGGCCAGAAATCTATATCAAATTCAATATCTTTAAGTTGGTACCTTATTCTTTTATTTTCTTCGTAGAATTTTTCAATAAATCCCATCCGATTCAATAATTCTGCTGTTTTTACAAAATCATTTACTATAATTTCAACCTCTTCCATTGAATCATCATTAGTTTTTCCATCAAAAGTTTTTACCCCAATTCTCTCTTTGTAGGTAAGAGTGACTTTTTCTCCTTCATCCCTAAGCCTAATCCAAGCTCCCTTTTTATGTAATCTTAAATCCGGATAATCAAATGTCCTTCTCTTGTAAAGCTTTTCGAATATTTTTTTAGCCCCAATAGCCTTAAGCTTATTTTCCATTAAAACAGGATCTATGTTTAAAAATTTAACTTCTATTTCTTCCATATTTTTATATTTAATCTTTTAAAGATTATATCTCTAAAAAACAAAAAACACCAATAATGGCATTATAATCTTACAGGCAAGGAAGGTCTAGAACCCCTACCCTCCAAGCAGTGTAAGGGTTCTTTGGAGGTCTTGGCGATAGTTAATTTGAGGTGTCGGGGTCTAGGTAAAATGAGACAAACGAGACAGTATAAAAGGAGTTTTATTGTGTCTTATTTTTTGACTTTTTAATCCGTACAAGTTAATTAGTTTTATTAAAAAAATCTTCTATAATGGTTTTAAATGAAAATTTTTTTATACTGATTTTATTTTTTTCTAAAGCTTTATTTTTAATTTCCGAGTCATAATTCATTAGGAAATATTTTATTTTTTCAATGCAATCTATTTTTGATAAATACAAATATTTTTTGTCAAAAAATTCAGGATAACATAAACCATTAGGAAGTATTGGTATACAGCCACTCAAAACTCCTTTCATTATAGAATAGCCAAAAGTTTCTTGCTTTGCGCAACTTAATATTATTTTTGATTGACTTAATATTTTTAGATGATTTTTTCCCGTATTAAGTTCTATTATCTCAACATTTTTTAATGTCGATAATGATGTGTAGTATTTATTTTTTTCAAGTAAACTAATTTTTTGAGGAATTGTTATCACGAAATTTACTTCAGGTAATTTCTTAATAATAAAAATTAGATCAATGATTCCTTTGTCGCTATTAATTCTATGAGGGAAAATTACATCGTATTTTTTATTTTGAGATGTTTGTTTTTTAAAATTATCCATTCCCCATGGGATAACAATAGCTTTATCCTTTATGGCTTGAGGTAGAATTTTTTTATTAAAAATAGACGGCACATAAATACAATCATATAGATTACTCCACGCAATTTCAAACTTATTTAACCAATCAAAAGAATATAAATCATCTTCTAGGAACGTTCCTCCGTGGAGCAATGCTCCGTATTTGCATTTTAAATCTGTTTGTTGGTGATAATAACGAATTAAGTCCATTCCTGGGTTAAAAAAATCTATAAATAATATTTTATTTGGATTTTTTATCTCCTTTACTTCTCTTAGTAAATTTATTTGTCCATCTATGTAATTAGAATCATCCAATAAATCCATGTAAAGATTATTTTCAAGTGGTTTATTGCATCCAATAAATTTAATATCTAAATTAGTTGATTTTACTGATTTTTTAAGCCCGTTTATTATCTCTACAAATGAAGTTCCTTCATAATAAGGTGGGATAGCAATAAAGTATTTAGACATATTATCTTATTTCTACTTTTATTTTGTTGATTATTCCATCAAAATATTTATTCAATATTCCAGCTAATTTGTTTTCGGAAAAATCTTTATTGCATGAAAATATGTCAATTTGTGTCGTTTTTTCTAAAAACCAACTACTCATAACGCAATGAGAATCTTTTAGAATAAAAGACAGAGTCCATCCATATGGCCAAAAATTATAAAAATCAGTCTTGACTATGGGACTCACGTTTTTAGAAATTATTTTAGATAAATAAGTAAGATGCTCATTATCTATTTTGGGAAATATTTTTTTACTATTTTTAATGTCTATATATACATATTTTCCTAAATTAGACTTTAATGGCATTAACTGAATTTTATCAATATCTTTATCATTAAAAGCTAAAACAATATCGTTATTTTCGTATTTTTCTACATCTTCATAGTAAATAGCATTATCACAGGCACACATATTAGATATTAATGTTGGAATTGTTGCGGCGGTCATTCTTATATTAGCCTCTAGTATGCTAATATTTGTATTATTGATAATAAAGTCTACACCAAAGAAACCATTATAATTTTTTAATAATGGATATATTTTTTTAATCCCAATCTTAAGCGCATCTAATGATTTTTTATTTAAATCATTTAAGTCCAAAATTTTAGAACCTACAAAATTTTTCTTGTTAGCTATAATTTGTTCTGAAAAACCAAAGATAGTAACATCAGAATTTTCATCTATTAAACATTGAACACTGCAAGATTTTCCTTTGGCAAATTCTTCAAAATACCACTCGCCATCATTATTAATTAAATTTTCGAATTGAGTATTTTCTTTAATTTCTTTAACATTAAAAACTGTAAATCCGCCAGATCCAAATTTTCTTTTAATGTATCCATTACGTTTGTCTTTGAATCTCTTAAAATTATTAATGTCTTTTATTTTTTCCCATCGTGGCGTAATATTGCCCAACAACTCTTTTTGCTTTATTTTATCGTTTTTTAATAAAAAATCACTATATGCATAATTTATTTTTAAATTATTGTCTCTTGCAAAAATATCAGCATCGGGATGAGGTATAGCTACCCATAATTTTTTAATATCTTTCGTTATGTTGGTTATTTTTTTATATATCGATACTCTCGGATCCTTGCTTTTATTAATTTTTATGAAATTATTACCGAAAGGATATCTTAATTTTTCATAATCACTATTAACGATTACGCTTTTGTTTTTTATGATCCATCCCATTAAATTTTCGTATTTCCACATTGCTGGAATTTTGTAGTTCATATCCTCACTGATAGAGCGAAAATCGGAACTATATAATGTATCATTTTTTTGAAGAAAATCTATGTCTTCAGGCTTTATTTTTTTAATAATAATTTTCATAGATAATGTTTATATAGTTTATTAAAGTCAATATTGTTTCTTATTTTTAATATATTTGGATTTTTTGTTTCAAAAATATACAAATTTGATGATGAGCTTAAGTTTATAAAATTCTGCTTAATTTTTTGAGATGATAGAAATTGTTTAGCTCTTTCTAATTCTTTAAAATTTTTAGGTAATTCATAGTGGCTAAAATTTTCAACAATTTCTTTAATATAAACATTTGATTCTGATAATATCTTCTCAATTGCATGCAAATGAGAGCCCATCATTGTTTTATTCATAATAACATAGAATTCTTTTGTTTCTGTGTTTTTTTCCAACATGCTCAAGCCAAAATATATAAAGGCCAAAGATCCGTTTAGTGTATATGGCGGATCGGTGATAAATGTTTGAACGATAGGAAGATTATTTGATGCTAGGGGGTCACCAATATCAGCCTCAATGATTTCAAATCTTTTATCAATTTTTTTAATTTGGTTAATTATTCTCTTGTCCTTTTCTATAATTACTGGCCATGCCCAGTAATCATTTGCAAATTCGATGCTTAAAAAATCATCATCACCTATTATTGCAAATTTTAAATATTCAGCAAATGGATATCGTTTTTTAATTAATTCAAACCTTCTTTTTCTAGAAAATTTATCACAAGGAAATTGATTTAATTTATAATCTGGAATAAATTTTTCAATTTTATGATTAATTAATTCGTATGGTCTAGTAAATTTAAAACTGTATAATTTACTTATTAAACCTTTTTTATTAATTTTAATTAATTTATATTTTAAAGCAGATTCAATAAGTATAGCTAGATTATCAAAATCTCCACAACTTTTCTTGATAAATTCGTCTAAATTATTACTATTAATTAAAACATCAATTAGTCTAGAAAATTCTTGAATCGAATATTGATTTATCGCCATCCATGAGGAATAGCTATTACTATTTTTATTTTTTATATCTAAGGGATTTAGCTCTTTGTAGTAATTATAACTGCTTTGGATAAGATAATCATAGTGTAACAATTTAAGTGGTTCCAATATTTCGTTTTTGTTGATTTTTTTATTAAAAAGTTTATAAGAGTGGAACCAATATACTTTTTCATTTATTAATTTGCAAAAATAATCAATTAAACTTCTATGATTTCCCACAGGTACAATGTGGTCAATATGCATTACATTAATATTATCCAATAAAGCATAATCTTTATTGATAAGAAATAGTCTATACATTAAATAGTCATCTTCAAAGCCATAATTGATAAAACTACTAAAACCGCCAACTTTTAAGAAAAAATCTTTACTACAAAATCCAAAATTACCTATAAATGTTTTTGTTAATACCTCAGCATTAAAACCAGCTCTTTTATTGCTGGGCAAAAATAATCTTTTTTTAATGTTATCATAAGACTCATTTTTAACATTTTTTAAAATACTTTCATTATTAGATGAGGTATTTTTAATCCATAGACGATTAGCACCGAATCCATACTTATATTTTTTTGAAAGTAAAAATATTTTATAAAAAGCTTGATTATCTAAAATTATAGTATCATCATCAATAAAAACTATTATATCTCCATTGCTATTTTTGACGCCAATATTCCTTGCTTCTCCCCTACTCAAAGATTTTTTATTATTTACTATTTTAAAAGAAAACCTGTGATTGATTAGCTTGTTTATTTTTTGTATCTCGGAAATTACTTTTTGTAGATTTTTTTTATCATGACTATTTTCTACTATTATTATTTCCGCGGAATCAAATTTTTGATTGAAGAGAGAATACAGGCAAGCAAGAACGCTGTTCCCCTTATTAACATGAGAATCGCACGATAAAAGTATGCAAGATATTTTAATTTTTGGCTTATCTTGAATCATGTCTAATAATATTATAGATTTTTTGTTTCCCTATTTTTTAAATTATCTAAATCCATATCGCCCAATCTAATGGTTGTGAAGATTTCTCCTCTTCCGGCGGTGTCAAGCTGAAGGTATAATTTTTTAGGATTAATAGCCTTTTTGAAATCTTTATAAATTTTTGCCCCTAAATGTTCATGGGATATCGGAAGTTCTTGATAATTCCAAAAATAGAATTTTAAGCTTTTTAATTCAGGAATTTTATTGTTTGGAATCATTCGTATAGTAATTCGGTATACGTCTATTATAAAAGTCATTGGACAATGAGCTATTAACTCTTCGTATTTATATTCTATAATTTCCCTTTCTTCTCCGTAATAATCAATAGCTCTAATCTTTTCTTTTAAGGGAGATAGCATAATGCTTTTACTTCTTTGACCAATTTCTTTGTCGGTCATATTTTCTATTTGTTTAACATATTTAAATTTTTTATTCATAGTTTATTCTATTTAAAACACCTCAAAAAGAGGCGTTATAATTATCTATTAAGTTTATTATTTGTTGATACATATGAATCTATTAATATTAAATGTAGTGTGTAATGGATACATAATCGGAATCATTATCGAAATTTTGTAGTTATAAGTTTTAAATATTATTTAATCCAAACGTTTTCAGATGAATTTCTTTAGCTTCTTTATCAGATAATTCTTCGTAAGTTACCCTTAGGGTATACCTCTTCTTCTCTTTCATCTGATAGATGTCAGCAATATTGATACTCCAAATATTCTTTTTATTAATCTTCTTCTCTAAATTATTCAAATATTCAAAGATTGATTCTTTTTCATCTAATTCAATATTTACATCTAAAGGAATTAATTTTTGAGTTAATTCCACTACCGGATTGTTATTTATCTTAGTCAGTATTTTTGTGATCTTTTCAATATCAATTTCAGCAAAATAGATGTTCAATTTTGTTTCCGACGGAGATAGCTTGTAAATAATGCCGATATTCTGATTGTTAACAAAAATGTCCCAACAAGATTCCGGATTAGATATGTTCGGTTTTAGGTTAGATTTAAAGTATTTAACATCTTCAAATCCGATCAACCTCAATAATGATTCCACTTTGTCTTTGAATTGAGGTAAGGTATTATTTTTTGTTGCTGACAAGATTCCTAAAGATTCATGCTCTAAGTAGTTTTTGTCTTTTTCTCCAAAGACCTTCCCTATTTCAAAGATATCTATATACTCAACTCCTTTTTTGAAATATTCAGTCATTTGATTCAATAGTCCGGCCGCGATAGATTGTCTTAAATGAGGAAACAAATCATTAACCGAATTCTGAGTGGTTATTTCTTTTAAATCTGAATAATTGAATTTGTCATTAATTCCCTTTTGGGTTAACGGCCATGATAAGGTTTCATCAAATCCTAAAGAAGTTAAGATATCTCTTATCTTTTCCGCTAATACAATATTTTTAGGAGTAATGTTTTTAACTATTTCTAAACAAGGAGTTTCATTAGTTGGAATACGGTTGTATCCGTATATTCTAATCACCTCTTCGGCTAAGTCTTCTGGCAAAGCAATATCCATTCTGGAAGTTGGAGGAATAACCGTTAATTTATTGTTTTTAGAAATAACCTTAAAATTAAGTCCTTTTAATATTTTTAATGTATCTTTGGGGCTTATCTCAATTCCCGCTAATTTGCTCGGCAGTTCTTTATTAAATTGAATTTTCGGAGCAATATATTTTTTAGGATAATAACTGAATAACGAACTGGAGACCTTTCCACCGGCATATTTCAAAATCAAAGAAATCAGCATTTTCATCGCATAATCAGCTCCGTTCGGATCAAGATCCTTTTCCAACCTTCTACTGGCTTCAGTGGTAATACTTAAGCTGCGGGAGTTTTTTCTGATAATTGAACGGTCATAGATGGCGATTTCAACCACAATCGATTTTGTATTAATATCAATACTATCGGTCTTGCCTCCGATGATTCCCGCTAAAGCTAAAACATTATTATTATCTCTGATAATAATTTCGTTGTTGCTTAATTTGGTAATGGAACCCAATAAAGTGGTTATTTCTTTAAAGCTGTTATTGATAGACCAGCAGATTGGTCCTTCTGTCTTATCATAATCAATTAAGTGAGACGGATATCCGGTTACCATCATTACATAATTGGAAAGGTCGACTAATAGACCAGCACTATTCAAACCATAGAAAGACATATAGTCTTTGAGCCATTCTGGAGATTCAATATTTTTAACATCATTAAGTTTGATTGCCAAGACTCTTTTAGTTTCTTTTTTTGCTTCGATTTTGATATCAAGCTTTTTAGTATTTTTAGCGATGGGCTTTACTGTTGGGATAGACAGCTTTAAATTGTAATAAGCAGCTACTTCTTGAGCGATGCCGATAACGGAAAGGCAGTCAGCACGGTTTTGTCTGATTTCTAAACTTAATAAATAGTCTTTCTTTCCTTTATAAGTAACTTCGGTAAAGCCGTCCATCATGAATCCGGTCAAAGTCAAAGCCTCCCCTACTTCCTTGGGAGCAGCTTTTAGTCCGGGAACTAATTCTTTTATCTCACTATATAATACTTTCATTTTCGTAATATTTATATCCTAAGTTTCCTCCAAGCAAAGTTCTAATATCGGTAATTTTGTACTTAGCCATCACCCAGCGGTCTAATCCCAGTCCGAAAGCAAAGCCAACATATTTTTTAGTATCAATTCCGGCCATCTTCATAACGTTGGGATGAATGATTCCGGCTCCGCCCATTTCAATCCAGCCAACATTTTTACATAGCGGGCATCCTTTGCCGTGGCAATTAAAGCATTGCATATCCGGCCCTACCCCTGGTTCAACTTCGGGATAGTATTTATTTCTGTATCTGGTCACCACATCTTCTCCGTACATTTTTTTAAACAGAACTTGGAAAGTGCCGAACAAATCTTTCATATTGGCTTTTTCTGTTACAACCACACCTTGGTATTGATGAAAGACAAAATGATTACTTTTATTCACGCTTTCGTTTCGGTATGATTTTCCGGGACAAACAATCTTGAAGGGAGGTTTGTATTTAGCTAAAACCTGGGCTTCAATTGAAGATGTTTGGGTTCTTAATAGAAAATCAGGCTCTTTGATATAGATAGTGTCTTGCATGTCTCTGGCCGGATGATCAGCTGGAACATTCAATCTTTGGAAACAAAACTCATCGGTTTCTATTTCCGGTCCGTCCATAATACTGAAACCCATACTAATAAACAATTCATTCATTTCTCTGATAGTTTTTGAGATAGGGTGTAGGTGTCCTATTTTAGGAGCAATCGGATTAATGTCTTCTGATTGAGATTTAATGTTTCCTGACAACTCCCCTCCTTTGATTGACTTCTCTTTTTCGGTAAATAGGTCTTGAGCTTCTTTATATGCTTGTTGAATAATTAAAGCAGTGGTTTTCTTTTCTTCAGCTGGTAAATCTTTTATCTTTTTTATTAATAATTTAAAAGATCCAGTGTCGCTGAAATATTTATGCCATAGTTTTGTTATGGCAGTAGAAGACTCGGCTGGTTGCAGATCGGTCTTTAATTCTTCTAATAGTTTTTTTACTTGTTCCTCAGTCATGATATTAATATCTTAACAAAATATGCCAAATGTTTAAATATTGACAAAATACGTGAAAATAGTATTAATATTTTATATAATATCAAAAAATAGCTAAAAAAGCTAAGCATAGCAATACTTAATCAATATAAGCTAATTTTCAATATTTATTTTTTCACCTCGAAACCCATAAAACTTTTTATATGCTTTTTCTCCAAATAATATAGGGTAAAAGCTTTTTTCTGCTATCAGCTTTTTATTTTTGTTAGCTGCATAAACACTTCCTTTTTTAATTAATGTGTAATTTTTAATTTTTTTAAGTAGCTTGTACTCTTTTATTTTTGGAACAATAGAAATTACATTATAATATTGAGTTGATATCTTTGGTTTTGATATTTTAGATTCAATAACTCCTAAATTATTTAAAAGCCTTTTTATTCCTTCAAAGGTATTTTTAATTGCTTTTTGATTTTTATTTTTTCCGTACTCGAAAGCAATTCCTATTTTTGCTTGAGAAATTAGGGCATTATTTTTTTTATAACTCATAATAAGAGCATATTGGGGTGAAATTGATTTTATGCAATCAGCTGTTTTGTTATCGAATTTTGTTACGATAATAGTATTTTTTAGATTACTTGTAGTTGAGTGAATATCAATAACTAAATCAGCTGATTTAATGATTGGAGATAGCTTGTAAGCTAATTTTTCTTCATGGTTGCCCAATTTTTTACCAGGAAAAGATTGATTAAGATCTTGATCAATATATCTTTTATTCAATCTTAATGCTTCCTCATTTGCTATTTGAAATATTAGTTTATTTTTTTGATTATCAATATTAAGTTTTTTAATTTTTTTTACAACTTCAATGCCTAGGTTTTCATTACCATGAGTTGCAACATTAAATATAATTTTCATTGATAATAAAGAATAATTATTTTTGACTTATAATTTTTTAATATTAGACATATCTTCATATTTTGAAATATTCATATTATTTTTTACTTCTGTTATTGTTTTTATACCAAGAGATATTTTATTTGCATTCCATGTTTTTAATATACCACAAAGATAAATATTAAAAAATAACCTATTTATTGGTTATTTATTATTAAAAAATATTGAATAAATCTATTATTAATAATGGACAGTTTTTTTAGAAAGTTCTTTTTTCCGAAATTCTTTATTGCATATCATCAATTTTCCACAGTCATCGTCACGGCTAAATTTAAAATAATCATAATCATCGTATCCTTTTAATATTCTTACTAGGTCAGTGTTTTTTTCTTGAGGGGCACCATTTAATCCAATAACTACTAATGGATAAAACGTTTTGCAACGTTGGCACAAAAGAATAAGCGTTCTACCTGAACCACGGTAGGCTTCCCATTTTTCTTTGATTTTTCCTCCGCAATTTTCGTGTTCCATTCCAGAAAGAGGGATTAATTTTTCTATATCCACATCTTCTTTTACCGGCGATAAGATAATAACATGATCAATCATCTTAAATCACTCCTTGCCTCTCTTTGTTAAAGATCATTGGCTAATAATATTATCGTGTTTTGTAGCATTAATGTCAATATTGACAAAAATATATAAATAGTGCATAATAATAGTGTTCTTTGGCGGAGCCAAAGGATATTACGTTTACGTAATTTGAATCCTTGAAAATTTATAAACAGATTACAGAGGCGTTTGACATGGTAAAAAAAGATAACGTTAAGTTAACCGAACTGCAGGAGAAAGCTAAATACACTGAAGAAGAAACAAAAAATATTAAGACGGCTCAGAGAACCGCATTCGTTTATGGATTAATAATTCTTGGAGCATTGCTGATTTTTGTTTTCTTTCTTTCTTTGTATCTTAGGATATGGTGGCAACCATTTCTGCCAGTTTTAATTTTCTTGGTGATGTATTTCGTCTGGGCGCCACAAGACGTCGGATGGGGATCATTCGCAAAAGAAGGATATGTTAAAGCAGTCTTGCTTGGAGGGAAAAGAAAAAGATTTTTTGGATCTCCAAATGGCGAAGATTACGACGAAAATTGGAATCTTATTGATGCTAAAAATTTCAAAGGGAAAAGGTATTCTTTGTGGGGAATTAAATTAACTGTGCAGCCATATTTCGATTTGGTTATCTGGGGAATGCACTTTATCTATGAGTGGCCGTTTGGCACCATATATACAGAGCTTAATGAATGGGAAAGGTATTATCCAAACCTCAGAAGAGCTCTTCCTCGAAGAGAGATACTCAGGCAATTTAGTGTTCTTCCCTATCCACAGTACATCAAGGCTTCTAATGCTGAAGATGCAAACAGGCTTGGAATAAACTTCGAAACAAACGTGGTAATGAGATGGGTAAATCCAGACAAAGCATTATTTAAAGAAACCACATCTTGGCTTGATATTGTTCGTCCATTGATTGAGGGAGGATATGTTTTTTACATTAAATCCCACACTCTTCAAGAAATTTTAGAGAAAAAAATGGAAATTGGCCAGGATTTGATGAAAGATATGCTTAGTTCCGATCCTGAGTACCCAGGAACTCTAGTGGAGATGATTGAGGATAAATACGGTGTCAAAATTTTAAGCATCTCCATAATAGATATTTCTGGAGCAGACGGCGAAGAGCAGAAAGCAATAAGAGCTAAGGCAGTGGCTATACTAAATAAAGAGGCCACTATAATTAACGCTGAGGCAGATTCTCAAAAGTCAGCGATTAAAACCATGGGCTCAATTGTGTCAATGATTTCTCGTGCCACCGGAAAAACAGAAAAAGAAGTTACAGATACTCTTGGTCAGGATGTTGAAAAAAGATATGCTGACTCCCTAGATCTCGCCCAGAGAGCTATGGCTTCCGAAAAAAATCAGCTCATAGATATACGAACTGGTTCTGGAGGAGGAAAAGGTTCTGGAGATTCCCTATTAGCCTTAATTGCGGCTAACAGCATGATGCTTAATCGCTCTGGATCTGGTAACAGCCTGTCTTCTGGTAAAAAAGCTTCAGCAGACAGCGAAAAGAAAAATAATAGTAGATTACTTAAAGAGGCAGGATTCGATCTTCCAGATGATGAAGACGACGACTGACCTCTCTTTTTTTATTTTAATAATTCATAACCAATACTCTTGGTTTTTTTTGGTTCTTCTTTTTGAGATTCTATATTATCTTCAATGTCATTATTTTCTTCTGGTATTTTTGTAGAATTAATTTCATCCATTAGTTCTTTATTCGCCCTTATTTCCTCTGCAATTTTGTTTGAAATTTCTGGAGAAATTTTTAAATTTTCTTGTATTAATGTTGGTAAATTGCTTAAACTTTCTTTTTTGTTTATTAAGTCTTCTATGATTTTTTTTAATTTCATGGAAGGAATATCAAGTGGCAATTCTTGTTTTTCGTAATTAGCTATTTTATTACTAAAAATGAATTTGAAGAAGACTCTTTCTGGTATATCCTCTGCTTTAGATAATGCATCTTTTAACTCAGAATCATTTTCTATGAGGTCTTTTTCTAAATCATATTTAATGATTATTTCTTCTATGAAAAATAGTATATTGTCCATTATAACTAAGGTTTATTCTTAATAATTGCAAGAACATTTTCTTTACTTTTTTTGTATTCTTCTTTTGCTTTCGGATCCGGCATAGTAGGGTCGCTTGCCTTCAAGTATAAGTCTTTCATGTGAGCCTTGAAGTCTGAATTGCCTCCACCAAAATTACTAGCCAATGATTGTTTTTGAGCAACAGAACCATGCTGCATGATATATGTAACCTGTCCAGCATTCATGTTTTTAAATATATCATAATTACCAAGCTGTTTTCCACCAAGTTCTTTTTGGGCTGTTTTATCATTCATTCCACTAATTTTATTTTCAATTTTAATTTCGTTTTTTTCTACAAATTTCTTATAAATTTCTTCACCTCCTGCTATATCTCTTTTTCCAGCAAATTTCAAAGCAATAGCATCTTTATTTTTTTTGCTTCCGTAGTTTGTAGCATTTCTTGAAATAACCTCTAGCTCTTCTTTTGTTTTTGCGTTATCTATGTCGTCAGCAAAATCTTTATTTATGCTAGCAGCCTGAAGGCTACTTCTTGTTCTAAGATTATAGGCAGCAGGATGAGTCTTAAGATAATCTTGAGCGGCTTCTTTGTCTTTTGATGGGTCGGGCGGAAGTATCTCGTTCATTTTATCTTTTATCGATATTCTTGCCGCTTCCCTGTTTTCAAAATTTAAAGGACTTTTACCTTGTGCGACTGCTCCAACTGTTCCAGTTGCTCCTTCTGATACAACGGTTCTCGCTCTTCCTATGGCTCTAGCTCCGGTTGCTGCCCAAGCTCCCTTGGCAAGACCTTCAACAGTCGAACCAACTTTTCCTCCTGCAGAGATAGAAATAAAGAACCCGGCAATAAGAAACAAAAGAGGAATAAAATATTTAAGAAGTCCTCCGATAAGACTAGAAACAATGTCTCCTGAGTCTGTAGTAGTAGTTGGAACTACTTGAGCCATAGACATCATTTTATTTGATAGATATATGAATAATCCGGCAGGTATTCCTATTGTACACCATTGAGCGAAACTTTGTATCCAATCATCCCAATAAAGAATGCTCGGGAAAATATTCTTAATATATTTTGATTGCGGAAAAACTCTTGTCGCAAACGCTATTGGTGAAGCTATCACAAGTATCCATAAGATTACATATCTGGCTCCAAACAAAAGAGCATAAAGAATGTAGATAAAAAAAGAAATAAGAGAAAATATCAGAAAAATTATTCCTGAAAAGATTAATTGTATGCTTTTGGTGGGTATTTCTGTTGTTATTTTATCGAAAGATTTTATTATTTCATCAGAAAAAGCTGGATTTATTCCTCCAGTTATAAATGATTTGGTAATACCATTAGAAGCGTCTATTAAAAGTCCACAAAGGACAGGGGTAAAATTTATTAAAAGAGCAATAATTATAAAATTAATTAATGTTTTCTTTGCTTTATTTTCTTCTCTTCCTAATATTATATTAATAGCAATAATAACTAATCCTATTATTAATGCTGCATTGGCAATATTTCTTACTATCCCCCATCCTTCCGCTACGATTGGATTATAAGTAGGGCTTCCTGAATCAAAATCTGTTACACTCATTCCTGTAAAATTTCCGTCTATAACATAATTTAATAACGCTTGTCCAAGCGATATTAATGCGGTACATGCAGTATATAAAAGCATGTATCCAAATTTTGCTATTCCTGAAAAGACAAAATCAACTGGGTCTGCAATGCTCCCTTTTTCTTCTGTTTCAGGTAGAAGATCAAGAAATTGAAGTCCGGTTACAAAAATTCCAGCAGGAATAGAAGTTGGTCCCATAAACCAAAAATTGGTAATGTTTCCAATTGGGTCAGCGGCCATTATATTTCCTAACGGTAAAAGAATTATTAAAAAAAATAAAGAAAGAACAAATTAGTAATTTTATTTTTTTTGATTTAAACATAATATTAACTTTATTATATATAACTTATGTTTAACTGTAAATACTTTTGAATTAAAAAAAGGGGCTATTAGTTTTTAAACTAACCCCCTGTTGGTTTTGAGCCAGGCATTCTCGGTTTTATACTTTTTGCCAGAGAATAGGCTCCATAGCAAACACCGATGACTCCGATAGCAAGCGTTCCCACAGGAATAATCCAGGGATTACTTTTTTGAGAGCTTCCATGCTCTAATTCATCTAGGCGATTCCAGTAGTAGTTTCTGCCGTCCGATGTGCTTATATCTTTAGCTTCACCGTCTGAAGATTGTGCGGTGTAGGTTTTCATCAATCCGTTCCAGCCGACAATCGCAATTGCGATGCAGGCTACGATAAGAATAAGTGCGAATACTTTCTTCATTTTAAAACACCTTAAATTGTGACGAACTTTATAGTCTCTCCGAGACTATTTAGGTTCTATATATATTATAATACCTATATATAAAATTGTCAAGATTGTATGCTTTAGGGCAATAAAGTATAATTTAATTGTATGTTTAATATTAAATTTACTCCCGAAACTTTTTTCATGCTTCCTTTTGCAATAGGACTTGATTTGATAGGGATTTTATTAGTCCTTTGTGGATTAGATGACCTTGGCGTGACCGACGTGATAGGAATTGCATTTATTAATACTTGGTTAATATTAAGAGGAAAGCAAGTTATACATAAGCAAGGCAAAAAAGGATCGATAAATGACGCAAAGAAATTTTTTACAGGCAAAACGAGCAAATTTTTTGGTGCACCACTTTTGGAGTTGGTCCCCTATTTAGGTTGTCTCCCCTTTTGGACAATATCAGTAATATTTAATTTACAAGAAGAATAAAATGGAATTTTCAGAATACATAATTTATCTCTTCAATTTTTCTCTAGGCATAGCCGCCGTTTTAGCCTTCATTGTTATTATTGCTGCCGGAATAAAAATGGTTGAGTCTCGTGGCAACCCTTCAGAAACTCAAGATGCCAAACAAAAAATTATCAATTCTCTTCTTGGTCTAACTATTCTTTTAACTTCTTATATCCTTTTAACAACAATTAATCCCGATTTGGTAAAAATCGAGAATATTTCTTTAGGCACGACTGGAATAACCATTCCTATTATTACTCCCGGAGAAAATCCAGAAAATATTAAGAATTATCAGTTTGAAGAAATACCGATCGGAACATTAACCGAAGCGATTCTGATGGGAAACTCATCAACGAAAAACAAAGTCCCCTGCTACGAATACGAACACGAAGCTTACGATGACGACGGCCAATTAATCATCGCCAATACGGTTGATAAAAACAAAGATGGCAAGATAAATGAAAAAGACATTATCCTGAACAAAGACATGTTTTATTGCATTAAACTTTTAGATGATGCGATTAAGAAAAAAATAGAAGTTCATTTGAATACTTTAGTCGCCGGACAGAAGCAATTAGATGCTTTGATGCAAACCAATTGTTCCTGCAAGAGAGCTTATTACAGCTATCTTCCTCCTAATAAGGAAGAATACAAAATTGAAGGAACAGACTGCTCTAAAACAGGTTGTTATAGAGGAACTACTTATTGCCAGTGTTGCGGAGGCGCCAAAACCGGGTGTCCAAGGTTAGACTCGTATAATACTGCTTGTAGTTCTTCATCTGCGAATCCTTGTGAAATCGTCGGATACAATAACGGCAAAGAAGTCAGACAGTATCAATACGATACTTGCGACAATAGATTAGCAATAGAATGTAAGAAGCAGGAAATAAGACAGCTGATGGACGGAAGTAAGCCAGACCAAATTTGCTACGAAGAAGTTAACGGCAATCCCCCATTAATAGAAAAGGAGCAGCCGTTCAATCTTTTTACCATCAAACTGGGAATTGAAAGACTGGCAGAATTTAAAGCCTATTATGATGCTGAAATCGCGGCCTTAGAAAAAGCGGAATTACAAACGAAAGAATACGGAGAAAAAATGACTTTAGCTGAATTGTATAGCAACATCCAAACTAAAGAGAATGTCACCGTCGATGTGAAAGAATTCGATACAGATGTTTATTACAATATTTCCAGGTATTGCCGAACCGCTAATTGCACTAAATCAGGATTCGATCCGGTCCTTAAAGAAGATGTTTGTCCAGAAGAAGATAAAGAATATGAACTTAGCTTCAAGAAGAGGGTTTGCAGAATGGATGTAACCAAGGAAGATGTTGAATCCGGTGATATTTTTGCAACAAGTTGTGAAAAAGCGACCGGGCTTTTCGAACTTGATGCCTGTAAGGAATTTTATTCATATTCCGGAGACGCAGCTACTTTCTATTATAGCGAAAAATATAATTCCGATTATAAAGGAGAAAATCAGATAATCGACGCCGATGATAATAAGTGTAATTTAGAAACCCAAGATATTGAAAATGAAATGTACGGAGGGGTTATCCGTATTGGAGAAACGGTTGACTATACTCAAGCTTGGGGTAGAGAAGTTTCAAGAAGGATAGAAAAGTTAAAGGAAGAAGTCCAGGGAATGTTTAACACGGGTATGGCGATAGCTAATTTCCCTGACAGCTGTAGTGCTGGCAACTGCACTAACAGCAGTCCCGATACATTAAATATTTGTGTCGCGCCGAAATGTGATTGCGAGGACAACGATTGCTGTTGCGCCACCGTTACAGGACGGCAGTGCGAAAAATGTGAGCCAATGGAAACTGTTTGTAAAGAACCGGAAGAAGAATTGATGGATCAGGAGGGACATGCAAGTACTTGCAATGAAAAGGAAACAAAAGAATATCAAGGATGTAGTTGTTGTTGTGGTATTTTGGGTTGTCAAAATAGTAATTGCCCGAAGGTTCCCCAACCCGAAAAAGATTACTGGACTTGTCCGTATAGAAATCTCTGTAATTTAATGAAGAATATGTATCAAAGAAGGTCTATCCAAAGGTCCTGTCTTGAAGAGACGGAAAACACCAATGAAGAAAAATCAAGAGAGATTATGAAAAGCAAGGTAGGATACGTCCAGAAAATGGAAATGAGAGAGGTAATATTATTCGAGATGGCTCAAGTCAAGGAGATAAAAGATGATGTAGAATATGAATATGTTCCGACCACAAGCCTCATCGGTCTTGTCTGTCCCAGCTATTTGCAATGGCAACTCACTCCCCTTACCTGCAATGCCGGATTAAGTAAGAAGCTTAATATCGAAAAGAGATTTGATTTATTTGACATGCTTAATGATTCGAGAGAGAGATTGAACGGCTGCGTTAAAGGATATACCATTCCCTATAAACAAACTGCCGATAATGTCAGGATTTTAAGCTGTTACGAAGCCTCTAACACTAATTCTACTACAGGTTTGACTGTTATTCCTGAATTTCCCTTCCTTAAATTAGGAGAGCCAGTAGATGAAGATATCGCAGAAGGAACAAAATATATTAATTGCTATCCTTATAATAGCGGTAATTTAACCGACAAAGAAAAAGAAATTTGTTTCTATAATATTAACCGTACAGGAGATGAAAGCTATCCTGGCTGTTTGACGATTACCAAAAATTATATGGACAATTATTATTGTTGTCAGTAATATTAATAATATGAATATCAAAACAATAATCACTACATTATTTTTATTCTTGATTGCCTCCCCTGCATTTGCGGCGATACAATATCCGGAAATCGGTGGCATTACTATCAATGAAAACACTTCTGCCGCCACCTATATTGTTTATTTCTTTAATTTAGCCATAGCATTAGGTGCTTTTGCTGCAGTTATTATGATGGTAATGGCTGGTATAGAATGGGTAACTTCCAGTGGCAACCCTAGCAAAATAGAATCGGCTAAGGGTAAGATCGCTAATACTCTCTTTGGGGTAGCGGTTCTTGTCGGTTGTTATTTAATTCTTAATACGATAAATAGTCAATTAATTGCTGTTAAAATAGATGATTTAGTCTGTGACCACGGTTTAGTTGTAACAGTCTTGCAAACATCTGATAAAAAACAAAAAACAAAATGTATCGATAGTAACTTAACAGATATTGAAAAAAGTGTTGGCGGTACAATTCTAAATACAACATGGAAGGTCCCCGAAGACTATTTATTAAGGGTTTATCTCTATTCAGAAACTGATTTTAAAGGAACAATAACTCAAATTGATTGTAAATCAGGAACATGCAGTGGAAACATAGCCGGAGCAAAATCAATCTATTTTTTATTAAATAAGCCGGGCATTTATTTGTACGATGATAATAGTTATACGCCAAGAGTAAAAAGTTATCCCCTCTTTACCTCAATCAGTATTTCTGATTTATCTGATAAAAATGAATTCGATAATTTTACCAGATCAATAGAGATAATTAATCCCGACCAAACAAAACAACAAATTAAATACTCCGCTATTGTTTTTAAGGATCCGAAATATCAAGGAAGATGTGCTTTCGTCGGTCAATCGGTTACAGATATGGATGATTATATAGAAGGTTATTATACCGATAGTGTGGGGGACGACGAGATATCTTCGATTATCGTTGCTAAATCTAATTTGAGTCAAGAAGTTATTAACGAGAATAGAGGAAAAATAATACTTTACTCTAAGGTTAATTGCGGTAAAACAGGCGAAGATCCGACTAATCAAATTAAAAGTTGTGCTATTGATATAAAAAGTTACTCGCCAGGATTGAGGAATATTTTTGGGGTAACTGGGCTATGCGTTCCTGGAGTACCAGATAAGGCGACGGGTCTTTACCCAGGTTTTGTTAAGGGTACAGACGAGGTAATGTCTTTTGAGATTACCGGTTCGGCAGGATTGGTTTTAAGTACGGCTGAAGAGGGAGCAAGAGATAGCGGAACATATTGTAAGTATTTCAGTAAAGATTCTATGAAAGAGGGAACTTGCTATGATTCAATAATAGATACTCATATATTTACATTTGGAGGAATAACTCCCAAATCTCTTATAATCATACCCGAGAATTAAAATGAAAAACGTAAAAACAATAATATATTTTTCTTTATTGGGAATATTATTTGTCTCCCCTGCTTTTGCGGTAATGCAATATCCAGAAATAGGAGGTATTAATATTAATGAAGATGCTTCTGCTGCCACATATGTTGTTTACTTTTTCAACTTAGCAATTGCAGCCGGAGCCTTTATCGCCGGAGCAGTTTTATTTGCGGCCGGAATTGATTATGTCTCTGCCCGCGGAGAACCGGCAAAACTTGATAGTGCAAAGAACAAGATAAAGAATGCGTTCTTAGGTCTGACAATTCTTTTGGCCGCTTTTATGATTTTAAATATTATTAATCCGCAATTAACAAGTATTAATATTAGCCAATTGGAAAAGACCCCCGATAAAGAAATAGTCATTCCCGAAGGCTCAGGTATTTATTTATATGATTCTGTTAATTATGTTTCCAGTGAAGATAAAGAACCGGTAAGGGTCACTAAAACAATGGGAGGTTTTTTGGAAAGTAATTTCGCTAATAAGGCTGAATCAATTAAATTTAATAATCCAGTTAAAGAATTTAAATTCGGAGCCGTCCTATATGCTTCTAAAGAAGACAGCACAGAGGGTTCTGGTTCTGATTTGAGAGGAAATTGCTCGTACACGCTTAGCGATGTCCCCGATTTGAGCGTTGCGGTTAATGACAAAGAAAACAACCCTCCGGTTGGCAAGGATAATCTGGCTTCAATGTTGGTTTTTAAAACTGACGGTGGGTCAGGAAGCATCAAGATTTATAACACCATCAATTGTAAAGACAGGACCGATGAATATGGAGTGACCTGTAAAAAGAAGAAATATGATGATTGTGAAATTACCGGCAGCAGCGGATTTGAAGACCTTAAAAAGGCTTGTCCCGATTTCAAGGGAGATATTATGTCGATTGAAGCCGGTGATGGTCTGGGAATATTATTCAAAGCAACAGGCAAAAATGAAGCTGGAAGATGTCAGTATATTGAAACTAATGATACCGGCTGCGTTAATGTGGTAAAATATAGTTATGTTTATACTATTAACGACAAGAAATACCAATCTACCTTCACCCCTAAATCTTTTGTTATTTTTTCTTTAATAAAGTAAACAGAGAATCCCATTGGGATAAAGACAATACTTCCGCTCTCTCCCCTGGCTTGAGATTAGCATCTTTCAGCCAGTTTTTTATTATCTCTTTATCTATTTTTAATTGGCTGTATAAATTGCCGATTAATTGTTTTCTCGGATGAGAAAATCCGGCTTTGATCAATTTAAAGAATTCATCATTCTTTTCAACTCCCTTCGGAGTGATACGGATGAAAACACTGTCTATTTTAGGAGACGGTAAGAAGCAACCTTTGGGGACGGTAAACAATATTTTAGGATTGGCATAGTATTGAACGGCAATAGCTAAGATAGACATATCGCCCGGCTTGGCACAGATTCTCTCTCCTACCTCTTTCTGAATCATTAAAAAGATGTCTTCGGGCGGGTTTTTGATTTCCAATAGGTTTCTGATTAAAACTGAAGTTAAATAATACGGGATATTGGCGACAATTTTGTATTTTTTAACCTTAACATTCAGTTTATCATTATTAAACAGTCTAAGGATGTCTTCATTAATGATCTCCACGTTTTTAATGTTTTCCTCTTTAAGTTTTTGGGTTAAGGCTGTAACCATTTCCTGGTCCTTTTCTATACAAACAACCGTCTTGGCTATTTTAGCCATTTCTAGGGTGATCGCCCCTAATCCCGGCCCTATTTCCAAGACCGTATCATTGGGAGAAAGGTTAATTGAAGCCATAATCTTCCTAATCTGGTTCTGGTCTTTTAAGAGGTTTTGGCCTAATCCTTTTTTGAGTCTGACAGTGTTCATTGTGTTTAGTTTGATGTTGGATAAAATAGGTTCAATTGAACCTATATTGAACCTATATTGAACCTATTTAAATAACGTTTCAATTTTTTCTGTTGGATAATAATAAATGTTTTTTCCTTGTTTTTTCCTTTCTAAGAATCCTTTTTGGGTTAACTCTAATAAATCTTTCAAAGCTGTATTTTTAGCAATTTGATGAACATTTATGTGAGTTTTTAGGGAAGTTTTTTCTTCTTTTGATCCATAAAGATATTGAAGTAATCCAATTTGTCTTTCGTTGAAATCGTAACCCTTTTGGGAGGCCTTTCTCATTGTAACGTTATTTTTTGTTTGCCTATTTAAATATTCTTTAAAATCTTCTACGGCCATGTTTATTTTTTTGATATTGTAATCGATAAAATAAGTTATATCATAATCATCTTGTTCGCTATAAACATAGGCCATAATATATTGAGCAGGAGATTTTTTAATCATCTTTGATATTGGCAAATAAGCAAAAGCCCAATACCCTTTTTTAAGTAGGTACCAATAAAATAAAAGCCTAGCTAAACGACCGTTTCCATCAGTGAAGGGATGTAAATAGCCAATCCAAAAATGCAACATGATAGCTTTTATTATAGGATGGATAAATTGTTCGTTATCATAATTTGCGAATTTAAACATTCTTTCTAGTTCTACTAATACGAAATCTATCTTTGGTGCCTTGTGATAAACTATTTCTACTTTTTTGTTATCAGTTACAACAATCTCATCTTTTTTATTCCTAATTCTAGCCATATTCCCGTCAATATCCGGAGTATTTTTTGTTATTAATCCGTGAAGCTCTAGAAGTACATCCATATTTAAATCAAGCTTTTTATAGTTTTCATCTATAGCTTTCATTGTTATATAATTATTCAATATCATTTGTTCTGATTGATTTTTTGGTTTTCCTCCCTCCCTTAAAAATTTTTTGGCAACATCCCTACTAGTACTGGCTCCTTCTAATTGAGATGATGCTATCGCCTCTTCAACAATTCCCCTGAAGATAAGTTTTTGTTTATTTTTTTTACTTTCAATATTTTTATCAAGAAAAATTTCTCCTCCTGTATTCATATCTATTTCATGAAAAAATTCTTCTAGTTTGGAAAGTTTTACCCAAGAAAAATAATGGCCATCTTCGTGTCTAATTGGCGAAACTAATGATTTTGATTTTCTTATTGTTTTAACCATTTCCCATAGTTCCTCTCTGGAGGCATTGGCCGGAGCTGGTTCTTTGTATTTTACAATATCCCAGTATAAATAGTCCTTTTCTGAAACCAAATCTATAAAAGTAAAAAAATCTTGTTGGTGAGGTCCAAAAAGCTTACTTAAATATTCTTCAGGTTTAGGCTTTTTATTGGGTTTTTGTAGATTATATAATTCAGCCATATTAATTGGTTCAATTTTATTTTATTGAACCTATAATATATTATTATTAGTTTTTTGTCAAGAAAAATAGATGTTAATTTCCTGTGGAAAGATTTCTTGACATATGGGTGGATAGGTCTAAAATATATGGTATCCAGATAGATTGTCTGGAATTATGAATTATTAACCTTTGTGGGATTTTTAATAGAAACCCTGCAACTCTGGATTATTTTTATTCAAGAAAAAATTAAGAAAACTATTAGTAGAATAGGTAAAAAAAGGCTCTTTTTAGCCTTTTTCGTCCTTTTTTGCGTCTGGGGTAATATTTTCCTTAACCAGGATACAAACACCTCTAAAACGAGCATTTCTAAGCTTCAGAACAACTTTTTAAGCCTTGAATCAGCCTTCCAACCGATTACCAACAACTTAATCTTTGAACAGGGAAAAATTCTATCAGCTTTGCCCTCTCCCCTGTTTGTTTCATCAGAGACCTTGGGGTCTTTGTTTGATGAAGAGACAGCCAGCAAAGATATTATTAAACACATCGTGGAAAAAGGAGAAACCTTATCTTCAATTGCTGAGTTGTATAATATTTCAATTGAAACCCTTCTCTTGGCTAACGAATTGGATACCACCAAAATCCAACCCGGCCAAGAGCTTTTAATTTTACCGGTTAACGGCATTATTCACATGGTGGAAAAAGGAGAAACTATTGCCGCCATTGCCAAGACATATAGTGCCGATAAAGAAGAGATTATTAGCTATAATAGTCTATCTTCTTCTGGAGAAGTATATATCGGAGATGTTTTGATTATTCCTAATGGCAAGATGCCCAAACAGTCTGCTCCGACAACCAATACCACAACTCAAAGCTATGCCCAGGTTGTTTTACCGAATTCTTATTTAATTGTTCCGACAGTAGGAATGATTACTCAGGGAGCTCACTATTCATACAGTTCCAGTGGAAAGGCTTATTATACAGCCGTAGATATTTCTAATGTGATTGGAACGCCGGTAGTAGCGGCTGCGGGAGGACAAATACAGATTGCCAAGAATAAATGGCCTTACGGAAACTATATTACTATTATTCACCCGAACGGAGTGGTGACCCTTTACGCCCACTTAAGCTTTATTGCCAGAGGGATAGAATCAGGAGTGACTGTTTCTCAAGGACAAGTTATTGGATATATGGGCAATACCGGCCGAACCGTCAGAGGAGTGGGTGGAACCGGATCTCACCTACACTTTGAAACCAGAGGTGCAGCTAATCCACTAACCGCCTATGGCCGAGGCAGCAAGATTTCTTACTAATTAAAATTAAGCCGAACAAAAGTTCGGTTTTTTGATATGTAAATTATATTAAATGCTATATTGACATAATAATTAATATATATTATAATAGTAATTAATAATCATTAAAGATTATTCAAGCTCATTACAATTTAAGGTGTTTAGAATGAAGAACTCAACCATTCTGATTGTTGCTGGGATTGCAATTGCAATCATCGGCGGTATTGTACTTCTGAATACTATTCAGATTGAAAAGAACAAAGAAAACAGTGCGGTTGAAAAACCAGGCAATTACAATATAATGAAACGTGTCGAGGTTGTAGGAAACAAACTCAGGCCATATGAACAACCAGCGCAAAACCCACTCGTCGCTCCCATAACAATCATTATCTTCGGAATGGTAGTGTTTGCGGCAGGAGTATATGATGCTCGTCGTTCATTAGGTGTTTCAAAATGAAGAACTCACACGCACTTATTCTTATCGTAGTCTGCATCGCAATTGCGATTGTCGGCTGGAACGGATTGATGAAAACCTATGTTGCACAGTCTTCCTCAGATTCAGACAACAAAAACTGGGATACGAGCACTAAGGAGGGCCGGATTAACGTCTGGAATTCTGTCGGAGAATTAGATGGTCATCCAAAAAAAGACAAAAATCCATTTGTCGTTCCGATAGGGATCCTGGCCTTAGGGGTCATTGGGATTTGCTACGGAGCTTATTCTCTGGTAAAAAACAAGCAATCGAGAATTGTTAATAATTCTTGAGGTGCTTAGAATGAAATTATCGATTATTCTGATCGTTGCCGGGATTGTAATTGCAATCATCGGCGGTATCGTACTTATGAACAATGCTCAGGAGGATAATGTCCGAATAGGCAATATCCAAACGAACAAAGGTCAGGTGAGCGGCGAAGATAGGTTTAAACCACAGCTTGTTGATCTTGACGCTGCTACGCAAGCCGCGAACAATGCTGGTAAGCCTCGACTGCCCGCAGCTAATCCGATAGTAGTATTTTTTATCGGAGTAGTAATGGTAATAGTAGGAGTATATGATGCTTATCGCACAAAAAATTCTCCGGGATTAACAAAATAATCTCGGTTTTTATTTATCTGTATAATAAAAAAGAAAGGGTTATTCCCCTTCTTTTTTGCAGTTACATTCGTTGTTTTTGCAGTTGCAAGTATTACAGGTCTTAGCTTCGGGCAAGGCAATCAATCTTTCTTCTGGTATTTCGCATTCACAACCAGTGCATCCGCAGTCGCATTTGCCGTATGTCCCCTGCTCTATTTTCTCTAAGGCCTGGTTTATATCTCTTAAACTTTCTTCTAAAGAATGTTCAACTGGTAAAAGATTTTCATATTCCTCTACCTCATCAACCTTGTCTTCCGGAGTGTCGGTAAGTTGAGGGAATTCTGTTTGCCAATTATCTTCACTGGTTTTCTTGGCAAAAGTCTTTAATTGTTCTTCTATACTTGCTTTCTTTTTCTCTAAATCTTCTTTTCTTTGAGCGATGAATTCTGGTGTCATATTATATTTAATAATTTAAGAATGGCTGCAACTACCACGAAAAATATTATTGCTATTACCAGCCTCACTAATATTTTATAAGTCGGGGTTTGTTTCTTGGCCATGTTTATTATTTTATCTTCTGTTCAATGCTTATTAACTCGTCCTTGATTTGTCTAATCTGGGCTGAAACTTCCTGGTATTTTTCTTTAATGATTTTTCTGGTTGTTTCAAAGTCCCTTACCCTATCTTCTATTTCCCAGCGATCTTTCTCCAAGGCTCTTCTTTTTTCTTCGTTGGTTCTTCTTCTTAATTCGATATCTCTTAAAATAACCTCATCGGTTGTTTCTTCTTGTCTTCTTTCGAGAATCTTGATCTCGTCTTCAGTGGCTTTTTCTTTTAAGGCAATATCGACCAATCCTTTATCTGCTTTATCTCTCTGTTTGGTGTTCTCAAACATTTCTTTTTTAATGTCTTCAACCGATTGATTCAATGGTTTCAATCTTTCTTCCAAGTCTTTCTTTGTTCTTCCGAGAACAATTCTGTTTTTGTCTCTCTTTAATACTTCTAGCTGTTGAAGAGTGTCCTTTTCTTTTGCCATTACTTTTTCTGCATTCAAATCACACTCCCTTATTTGAAGTCTTAATGATTTGATTTCATCTTCTTTATCGTACTTTTCTTTTTCAATATTATTTCTTTCGTCTTCCACTCTCCATCTTTCTTTCTCGACAGCTCTTTTTTCTTCCGGAGTTTTAGCTAAAGACTCTTTTTCTTCCAAGTCTTTCTTTATTTCATCGGCTCTTAACTTTTTTTCAAGAACCAATTCTAATTTCTTTTTGATGTTTTCTATTTCTTCTTCAATCTCTTTTTTTCTTTGTTCAAAAGGAGCCTTTTCTTCATTTACATCCTTTAAAGCTTCTTCTAATTCAAGAGTTTGCTCATCGATTCTGGCTAATTTTTCTTCATTTTCATCAATCGCCACTAGTTCTTCTTCTTTTTGTTTCGCTTCTTCTAGGCCCAACTCTTCGGCACTGGGAATTCTTTCTGCTTCTTCTAATCCCAATTCTTTTGCGCTGGGTATTTTTTCCGGTATTTCCAATTCAAGCTCTTTCTCGATCGGAGTAGGTTCTTCTTCAATAGGTAAAGCCTCGGGAATTTGTTCTTCCAATGGTTTTTCCGGTTCTGGTTCGGGTTCTGGCTCAGGTTCCGGTTCTGGTTCGGGAGGATTCATAAAGGCGATCGGAGTTTCTTCGGTTGGAGCAACCGGTCCCTTCTCTTCTATTACCTGTTTTACATTATCCTCGCTTTTATTTGTCGAGAGAGCTAATTCGTAAGCAAAATCCTCAGCCTTTTTAGTTTCTTCTTCTACAGAAAGAGGGCCTTGTTCGGGCGCGGTTTCTATTTTTTCTGGAGCTATAAAACTAGGTTCTGAAGGAATTGTTTCTTCTCTCTTTTCTGCAACAAAGCTTTGGGTCACCTCTTCAATTTCGTTGCCTTTAGGATAAACGGATACACCCTCAGCTTCTTTGATGTCCCTCAGCATCGTCCTAATTTTTTCTTTGTCTAAAAAAATTACCGGCATGTAGGATTTACTGATTTAAAATTAAAAGGCGGATAAAATTTATAAAATTATTTCCTCGCCTCTTTTAATGATAGATTAATTCTACCCTGTTCGTCAATAGAGATAACTTTTACCGGAACGACATCTCCAACCTTAACAACGTCAGTTACCTTATTAACTCTTTCATTGGCTAATTGAGAAATGTGAATCATGCCTTCTTGGCCGGGAAGAATCTCGGCAAAGGCACCGAATTCAAGAATTCTTTTTATTTTTCCCTGATATAACTCCCCTACCGCAACTTCTTTGGTTAAATTTTTAATCCATTCAAGAGCTTTTTGTGCGGAAGCTTCATTTTCAGCGGTAACAAAAACTTCACCGGTTTCTTCGATGTCAATTAGAACTCCGCATTCATCAATAATTTCATT